>Ga0315288_10002516_pt1 | contig 23682 bp, 27 predicted proteins | sample YL17G11_20_MG_FD_203454 | JGI IMG/M metagenome (GOLD analysis project Ga0315288, IMG submission 203454) | Sediment microbial communities from Yellowstone Lake, YNP, Wyoming, USA - YL17G11_20 | ecosystem: Environmental > Aquatic > Freshwater > Lake > Sediment | place: USA: Wyoming | collected... | reverse complement strand
AGAAATGCTTCGTAGACACTCAGATGTTGGTCTACAGATGCAGAATATGGCTATTGAATTCCTAAACGAAAATAGAGATACTTTATCTGCACCAGCAGCAGTTAGATTGCTGGTAGAAGGAATTCGTATTGAACGTGAAAGTAGAGGAATTCCTGCTGCTTTGGATAAAATTCGTGATATGTCTGATGAGCAATTGATGGATCAGATTAAAGAGCTTATGACATCTACATCTGTTACTTTGGAGGATTTAGATGCCGATAGCAGATAAGCGTAATGTTGGTTTCTTACAAGCCACCAGGAACATTCCTCCAGAGGATAAGAAGCAACTAGCAGCCTTGTTATCTGAGATGCAGTCAAGGGGTTTACAGATACCAAAGGAAATGTTTGACAAGTCTACTGCTAGATGGTTTCACGATGAGAATGGTTACTTTGTAAAGGCAGACGGATCACATTTCCAGCCATATGATTCCATGAAGGGGTTTATACATAATGAAGCTAGATTTTCTTTGTTTTATGGAAGTCGTGGTTGTGGAAAGTCTGCTGCTGGATCAGAAAAATCCCTAATGAAAATAGAACAGGGTCAAAATGGAGCTATCCTAAATCCAGATTTTGAAAATTTTAGAATATCTACTTGGCCTGAGTTTAGGGAGTGGATACCTTGGGATAATGTAGTTCCTGCTCACAGATATCGTAGGAACATCCAATGGCAGCCATATCAGCCTTTTATCATGGCATTCACCAATGGAGTGCGTGTAATCTGTAAGGGATTGAAAGACCCTGATAGTGCTAGAGGGCCTAATATCAACTGGTTATGGTATGACGAGGTATCCAGAGATGAAAGTGGTGCTTCCTGGCAGATTGCTACTGCTTCTGTTCGTATTGGATATAGACCCCAGGCCTGGGCTACTGGTACACCCAATACTAAAGCACCCTGGGTAAAGAAGTTTTTTATCAACAAGGATGTTCCACAGGATGCTATTGATGCATTTGCTGAAGAAGGATTGGATAGAGAACTTATTGAATGCTTTTATGGGACTATTGAGAAAAACAAGGCTAATTTAGACCCAGGGTTTTATGCTTCCATGCTTGCTGCTTATCCTTCGGGTTGGTTACGTCAGCAAGAGATTATGGGCATATTTACTGAGGAAGGTGGAACATTAGGTGATAGTAGGTGGTTTGAGGGAAAGGTTGTTACTGCTCCACCAGAAAAAGTAGACGGAAGACTTCGTTATCATGATCTAGCAGCCACAGAAAAGAAATTGACAGGAAAGAAAAAGAATGATCCTGATGCTTCATCTTCTACTTTGATGTCTTATGTGAAAAATCCATATAGTTTTTATATTGAGGATCAGACAAACGTATTTTATAAATGGGAACAGCTAATTGATTATATTATTGAAATAGCAGAAAATGATGGAAAAGAAGTAAAAGTATATGTAGAGCAAGAACCAGCTTCAGGTGGAAAGAACCAAGTAGCTGCCATAGACTTAGAACTAAAGAAAAGAATTCCTGGTCATCCTGGTTGTACTGGATACCGACCTAGTGATAGAGTCATATCAGCTAATATTTGGTTTGGTGAAGCTGCTGCTGGTCAGATGTATTTAGTATTTGGAGAATGGAACAGACCATTTTTGAGTCAATTAGATGAATTTCCTGGTTCAAGTCATACTCATGATGATAGGATAACATCTGTAACTGGAGCTAGATTGAACTTAGCTCCCATCAAGAAGTGGAAGAACGTGCCATTCTTGCATCTATGATATAATCTACATAAATTGTTGCATAAAAGGTGAGATATGCCAAAAGTTAAGACTACTTATCCTGAACCCGACAGAGAAAAAGGGCAGAGAAGTCTCGACCTTCCCGATATTTATATCAATCGCATTATTCCGCAGTATTCCCAACCACAATGGATGGAAGCGGATTTTTGGCGTAGAGCAGTAGCAGGACAACCTTTTGCTACGATTTGTCGTGATATTCTGATTGATAAGATTCTTGCTTTAGATTGGAAGATCGAACCAAGGGATGGAACTAAACGTGATGAATTCAAAGAAGACATAGATTATTACACAAAATTCTTTGAAAATACTGGTGAGTTTGAATATCCTGAGATCATTGAGTGGATCGGAAAAGATGCACTAGATATACCATTTGGTGCAGCAGCAGAAGTTGGTCATGAAGGTGATAGTCCAACAGGAAGAGTATTATGGCTTGAATTGTTAGATGGTGGAACATTATTCCCAACTTTCAATGGAGACTTTCCAGTTGGTCAAGCTCTGAAAGAAATGCCCTATTCTACTGTTTATTTTCCTTATTATGCAATCAACAGGTTATATTCTTCTCCAAGAACAGACATCAAACGTAAGGGATGGGGATTAGCTCCTCCAGAAAAGATTTATTTATCCCTTGTATCTCTTAGTCGTGGGGATGTTTATTATGCAAATCTATTGCTTGATACTCCTGAAGTTGGTATTTTAGACCTGGGAGATATGGCAAAAGATAGTGCTGAAGAATGGGTACAAGCTTGGAGAGGCCTATTAGGTGGAATTGATCCATTCAAAATCCCTGTTTTATATGAACACGAAAAAGAAGCTAAGTTTATCCAATTTGGAAGATCGCCAACTGAACTGATGTTTGATAAGGCTCTCATGAAATATGCAGGAATTTGTGCTGCTGGATATGGGATGACTTTGAGTGATATTGGTTTTTCTGCTACATCTTCTGGTGGTGAAACTTTAGCTGGTGGGATCAGACAAGAGCGCAATACTCGTAAAACTGGTGTTGCAGTCCTAAAAAAGAAATTTATTGCTTTTTTCAATAGAATGCTTCCTCCAGATTTACAGTTTGTTTTTATTGATCTGGATGATGAACTAAGTGTAGCATTAGGAAGAGCAAGATTAGCAAATGCAACTGCATTTCAAATCCTTGTTGATAAGGGAATATTGATCCCAAATGAAGCTAGAGCACAATTAGTTGCTGATGGATTAATGTCTACCTCTATTCCTGAAAAGATAAAAGGTGGTGAAGACGTAAGACAACCAATGCTTCCAGGTGGTGGTGGACTGCCTTTTGGTGGTAAGACCCAAGAAAGACCTGGGTTACTTGGTAGACCAGTATCTCCCTCATCTGGTGGACAGGGTGAAGTGAAATCAGAGATGTATGACGATCTTTATGAGGGAATGGACATTTCAATTATGAATGATCAATCTGCTCATATGGAGGAACTTAGTGAACCAGACATAGAATTGGCAAAGGCATTCGTTATGGTAGCAAAAGCTTTACTTGGAAAGAAGGATCAACCAATCAATGTGTTTGTTCCTAAGAGTGATGCAATAGTTCCTAATGTAAGTGTTCATGTTCCACAGCAAGCAACACCAATTGTAAATGTTAGTGTTCCTGAGCAAAAATCTGAAAAGCAAGATATTATCATAAATGTTCCACAACAGGCAGCACCAGTTGTGAATATTAGAAGTCGTAGAAAGTCAACCAGCACTCAGAAAGTAAAGAGAGATCAGGATGGCAATCTACTAGAAACTACAACAGAAACGGAGTATAGATATGATGGAGAGAAGTGAAGACGAAATAAAAGTAAGAATTGCAATGTGTAGGTATTGTATTGAAGTCCTTGAGAAAGAAAAGGATGATCCACGCCAACCAGAAGCATTAGAGTTTTATAAAGCTCAACTTGTAAATCTGGAAATTGAACTACCAAAACCACCTGATATTGTAATTGGTCTTAAGACCGCAACATTATTGGGTCAAGTTCCAATTTTAGGAGGATAAAATGGCCGAAGGCGATGCTCATGTTTATAATAATTTTAAGGAACAGTTGCTTCTAAAAACAATTGACTGTGATTCCGATACATTCAAGATGGCCCTCTATACTGGTACATATGCTGCTGGTGAAATTGATGGTGCTTCTGGATCATATTCAACAGTTGGTGAGATTACATCAGCCAACTATGTTGCTGGTGGACAGTCAATTGGTACTCCAGTAGTTTCCCAAGATGATGCTAATGATTGGGCTAAATGGGATGATGATGGAACAGATGTATCATGGACAAGTTTAGGAGCTTCTGCAATCAGAATGGCAAAGTTGTATGATGATACAACCGTTCCAAAACATCTTTGCATTGTATGGGAGATTGCTACCGATTCCAACGGAGGTAACTATACTCTAGCATTTAACGCCAATGGCATGATGACATTGGCTTAATCGTCAATGTCTTAGGATTATATAATGGCAACCAGATTTTATCTGCCTGTATCTGGTAGTGCTATTGGTCTTGCGCCCTTACCATCCTTAGCTCCTGATTCAAATTGGGAGCTAAGGAACGGTTTAATTATAAACCCTACTTCAACTGCTCACTCTGGTTCTGCATTACAACTTTATACTTGGTCATGGGTAAGTGGTACTACCCAACAATGGATATGGGGTCAATGGCAAAGTGAACGACTACAGCAACCGTATTATTGGAGTGGTACTGCTGTATCTATGGTTGTTGGTAGGTGTGCTGAGACAACTAACTCTGGTGATACCCATCTTGCATATTCACTTAGAGTAGTAGAAGGCTCAACTGGAACAACTGTTCGTGGAACATTAGGTTTATATCATTCCACATCTACAGAGTTTTCACTTGTGGCAAGTGCTCAAACTCGTATTCATAATAGAATAGCTGGTGGAACTCCATTTAGTTCTCAAGCTGGAGATAGACTAATTATTGAGTTGGGTCTTCATGGTCTTACTCCAGCACTTGAAGCAATTCAAATGCGATTTGGAGACCCAACAGGTACAGCGGATTTTGCTCTTACAGCAGGACTTACAACTGATTTAGTTCCTTGGGTGGAATTAGATAAAGATTTAGCGTTTGGTGACGTAAGAATTAATCTTGATACTGCTAATATATCTACAACTGGAACTCCCCAAATAGGAATTTCTCCTTTAGATTTACGAACTGATGGGGCTAGAAGTTTTGATGCTACTGGAGCAAGGATAGATTTTTCCAATAAGTTTAATACATTAGGAAGTCCTTTTACAGTATCAGCTTGGGCTAAGTTATCCACAGATAGTTTACAAAATCAAACCATACTTTTTATTGAAGACGACATTACTACTCGTTCTTATGGTTTTGATTTCGGAATAGTTTATACATTTGTTGGTACAAGACCTAATCAACTGCATGTTGGGTTTAATAGGGCCACAATTGACTATGATATTTTTGCTTCTGGAAGTCTTGTAAAAGATAGATGGTATCACTTATTAGCAACTTATGATGGAAGTCTTTCTGAGACAGGAACATATTTTTATGTTGATGGTCTTCCTTGGGTAGCTGATGGTAACAGTAGCCAAGGTTCGGGAGCAGAAACATCACATACAGGTGGTTATTTTGTTGGTGCAAGAAGTACCAATAAGACATTCGATTTTGAGGGTAAGATTGGTGAGGTAGCTCTTTGGAATAGAGTTCTAACCCCAACAGAAATAACTTATCTTTCAAATTGGGGAACACTAAATTCTGCTGGAAATATATTTAGTGGACTGAAATTTCTTTTTCATCCAGATGAACCAAAAGAATTACTATCCAATGAGACAGGATATGTTACTGGAACTGCTTCTCTTGTATTAGGGCCTAATTTGACTATGGGGGCATGGGCTAATCTTAATACTGCTAAATTAGTAGCTCAAGGTCAAACAGGAACAATTAGTGCTCCATCAAGTGGAGTCACTATAAATCTAAGTAAAGCTACACTTACTGCAAATGGTCAAATATTAACAGTTAGTGCTCCCTCTCCTGGAATAAATATAAATCTTAGTACGGCATTACTTACTGCTAATGGGAGAGCAATTACTGTTCAACCAGGAGCAGTTTCAAAAAGCCTTAGTGTTGGTCAACTTACTGCTTCAGGAAGGTCATTGACCGTACAAAAAGGTGCTGTAACAATAAATCTTAGTAGAGCACAATTGACTGCTACAGGAAGAAGTCTTACAGTCCAACCAGGAGCAGTATCTAAAAGTCTAAATCGTGCTCAATTAGTAGCAACTGGTAGAGCTTTAACTGTCCAACCAGGAGCTATTTCAAAAAGTTTATCTAAGGCATCTTTATCTGCAAATGGTCAACAATTAACAGTTCAAAAAGGTGCGGTATCTAAAAACCTTTCTGTTGCTCAACTAACTGCATCTGGTAGACAATTGACTGTCCAGCCAGGACTAAAGACAACAAATTTGAATGTTGCCTTGCTTACTGCTGGAGGAAAGCAATTAACGGTATCTGCTCCTGCTCCTGGTGCTATTACTATAAATCTAAGTAAGGCATCATTAACTGCATCTGGTAGAACAATTACTCCTCAACCAGGAGCAGTAACTAAGCAATTAGACGAAGCACAATTAGTATCACATGGAGAGAACCTAACTGTCCAAAAAGGTGCTGTTACTAAGAATTTGAATGTTGCTTTACTTACTGCTGGTGGAAAGCAACTTACTGTTCAGGCTGGAGCAGTAACAAAGAATTTGGGTGTTGCTCAACTTACAGCTTCAGGTAGGAATGTGACTGTTTCTGCTTCTGGAAGTCCTGTAACTATAAATCTAAGTCGTGCTCAACTTACAGCAAATGGTAGAGCAATAACACCTCAGCCTGGAGCAGTTACTAAGAACTTACAAAGAGCAACAATTACTGCATCTGGTCAGCAATTGGTCGTCCAAAAGGGAGCAGTTAGTATTGCTCTTGATCCTGCTTTACTTACAGCAAATGGTAGGACAATAACTCCACAACCTGGAACTAGAACCATTACTTTCAGTAGAGCACAACTTACTGCTAATGGACAGCACATTACAATAACTGTTCCATTCCCACAGACAATAACACTTAGTCGTGCTCAACTTACTGCTAATGGTCATCATTTGACTGTAAACCCTGTAGTTCCAGTTGTTACGGTTTCAACTGGTGGAGGAGGTGGATTTCGTAGAAGAAATAGAATAATAGTTGTTGTTCATGACGCAGAAAAGAAGAGAAAAAAGGTCGAAGAAGAACTATTGATAATGCATTGATGTATTGCAAATAATGTTGTATAATGTACTTAATATGCAAGGAGGTTACAATGGGAAGAACAAAAATAATCAAATCTACGGAGGATATAATGGACGATAATTTACCAGCAGTAAAGCAAATGGTTCGTTGGTTAGGTGGAGCAACAGAAGGTGCGGTTGATAGTGTTCAGGAAGTTGATCTTGAACTTACTGAATGGATCAATAAAGGTTATCATCTGTTTGCTACCCATTATGTAGGAACTGATACTGGAGCTTACGGAGTTCTGTACGTTCTAGTTAGAAATGCTTGAGTTTGTTTGGTTTGCAGTTGTAGGTAAGATAGTCATATTCATTTTGCAACGATTTCCTTTCAAAAAAGTTCCCAAATTGGGATCATTATTCAAGGAAGGAAAGTTTTTCGGAGATTTATTTGGGTGTGACTTGTGTTTAGGAGTATGGGTATATTCCATACTGGCAATTTTGTGTGAGTATGATGCCATAGAATTGTCAACAAATTTGTCAGGAGTTTTGTCTTGGATTTTGACAGGAATGATCACAAGTTTTGTAGTCCACGTTTTTTCTGCTGGATGGAAAGCATTATATAACGTAACCGTTATAGGGAGTATGTAATATGCCAACAGGAAATCTACCAGCCGAAGGTAAGAAAATTTGGGAAAGAGTCCATTCTGAAGCTAAAACAAGTTCTACATGCAAGGATAGTCCTGATGTAGAAGCTTGTGCAGCTAAAGTTGCCTGGACTGCTGTTCATAATGCTGGATGGAAGAAAGATGCTGATGGCAATTGGACAAAATCCAAAAGCTTTACTGAATTTTCTTTGCGAATTGAACGTGCTGTTTATGATAAGGCAACCAATGAGCGAAGATGGAAGGCAGTAGCATCCGATACTGATGAAGATAGTAGGGAAGACAATATGTCTTTGGAACTCTTCAATGATTTCATCAGCAGAATACAGACCCAAGAACCAGTTCCAGAAGAATTTCGTAGTGAATTTTGGCAGGGTGGAATGCCCTATCTTTCTGTGTCTCATTATCCAGATTTGAATGGAGATGGAGTTCCTGGTGTTGTAGATGCAGTATATATTGATGGAAGTTATTTAAAGGCTAAAGGTAGATTTAATGATAATCCATTAGGAAGAAAAAGCTTTGAATCTATTTGTGCTGATCTTTATGGATCACAGAGCAATGGAAATGATAAAGTTAGAATTTCAATTGCCTTTTTAGATTGGGCGCATAAACACAAAAGTAATGGTTTTATATTTGAAAGAGATGAAGAAGACGACATTTGCCCTGAATGCTTTAGAGAATTATTGTCAAGAAAAAGCCAGGGAAAAGTATTCTTAAGTGGACATCTGGTTCATCTTGCCATGACCAGAGTACCAGTAAACAAACGTACCGATATGGAGGTAGACAAATCTATGGCAGACATCAAAACTCGTAAAGATGATGCAGCTTCTATCGTGGGAGATGACCTAGCCGAAGAGTTGGAAAATAAAGCTAAACTCGTTGGTAAAAGTGAAGCATTGGTTATCAAGTCTGAAGATGAAGTCGATCAGGTTCAAGAAGAAAAGGCAGATGTTATGCCTAAAGATGTCAAGAAATGCCCTAAGTGTGGACAGGAAATGCCAGCGAATGGTACAAAATGTCCTGCTTGTAAAGCAGAACTTGATGACATGCAAGAAGAAGAAGGTTGTGGTGATAAGAAGAAAAAGAAATCTGAAGTTCAAGAAGGTGGAAACTTTACCCAGGAGATGTTTGAAAGTTTAGTTTCTGCTATGAAATCAGCTATTTCTGAGGAAATCCAGATCGTAATTAAGACACCAGAACCAATTCCTCATCCTTTGGATGTTGCATTTGCTTCATTCAAATCCGCATTCGATAATCTGTCCTCAATAAATGGAGAAGCTGAAAAACTCCATATGATCCAAGAACCATTCAATATCCTTGGGCAGATGGTTGTCGAACAGATCAAATCAACAGTTAAGCCTGTAGAACAAGAAGTTGTAGTTAATTCCGTTCCTGCAAGTGGAGATTTAGCAGCTACTATTGCTAGAGCAATTTCAGATGCTATGAATCCAATTGCTCAGAAACTTGATCTTGTGTCAACTCAACTTCAATCGTCCGCTGGTGACAGAGTTCCATTACGAAGAAGTATTGATCCAAAACTGGTACACCAGTTACAAGATGCACAACCTGTGGTAAAATCACAGACACCAAAATTAAGGGAAGTTATTGAGAGAACCACAAGGTAACTCTCATAAAAATTCTGGTAAAGTCGGTTACACGATGTCAGAACACAATCTAACAAAATGTTTTACACTTTGAAAGGAGTGTTCCGATGGCTACTGAATTAAATAGTGATGTTATCCTAAATCTAGGGGATAATAAGAATCAGGAACAGGCATTTGTTACCAAAGCAACTGATCCTGTAATGCTTCCTACCCCCTACGTCCAGCCAACCGACTTTACTGCACAATATCCTCAGCCCCTTGATCCTACTGAAATCATAGCAATGTGTGATGAGATCAATGTGCTCAGAGCAATTCCTGAGCAGGGTACTTCATTGAGTGCTGAGACTTGGCGTGAATTAACCTCGTTGGCATTCGCCTCTGGTTCGACCTATATTGCATTTGCTGATGGGAACTGTCCAGAGGAATATTATCATAACGGTGCGAATTCAACCGTCAACATTAAGAACATTGGTGCTAAGAAAAACTTGTCCATTCGTGACATTAAGCATTCCGCTGCTATCGCTGCTGCAAATTGGAATGGCATCAATACTCTTATTGGTGGTTTTCCTGCTGGTGAAGGTCTCCCAGGTGAGAATGGTGCTGGAGCTTTCCAGCGTGAAGTAGTTCGTGATGTCAAGGAGAAAGAAGTTCGCCTTGCCATGACCCTTGTAATGAACGGTGAAGACAGACTGTTGGTACAGGGAAACCATGTATCCAACTCTCTTGAATTTACTGGTATTGAAAGCTGGTCAACCAACTATGCTTGTACCATGCATACTGGTTCTGCTTCAGAAGCAACAGGTACTTTCTCTGCTGTGAACTTTGATCGTTTCCTGAGTGAAGGTTGTGCTTCTCCTACTCATGTCTTTGGTCATCCAAAGGCTATTCAGGAGATGATGAGTGCATACTTCCAGCTAGGTTTCGCTGGTTCTCAGCTTGTGAACTTCCCTGATGGTAATCGTATTACCCCAGGCTTCAACTTCGCTGGATTTGTAAACACAGGTGTTGGTCGCCTTACGGTAGTTGCTGATGTGAACTTCCGTAGAACTGATACTGGTGGTGGTACTTTCCAGGCTGATCTTTGGGCTTTACGGATGGTTCATAACGGTGCTCCATTGATCTATCGTGCAACTCAAATCCCATTAAGCCTAACCGATCTTTCTCCTGGTTGTACCGCAGTCAGCTTTGAAGTTTGGAAAGCTACTGCATTGATCATCAAAGCTTGTTGCGCTCAGAGCAAGTACACTTCTATCTTCTCTGGTAGAATTGTAACTACTTGTACTCGCATCGGATAATTTTTCCCTCCAAGGAATGTGTAGTAGGAGTTGCTAAGCTTCTCCTACTACACCATTGGAGAATAGATTGGAGAATAAAATGGAAGAAAGAGTAATTGGAGATATGTATTTAGCTGCTGCATTTTTATCGTATGATATCCCCCTAGTAAGAATTGAAAGAATTCAACCAAGACGACAAAAATTCATATTTGCTGGATGTCCATCCAGGATTTTTGTTGTAGATGAAGGTGTTGTTATAGCTATCGAACATCCGACTCTTGAAGAGATTGAAACAAGGTTTGTTGCACAGACTTTGATGTTCCCACCTCTTTATCCTGATGCAATTAGAAGGATCAAATCCTCAATTCACTCTGGAGATATTTGATGATTGTTCAAGATGGTCAAGTAGCAATTGATTACTACCAGACCATTCCTCATGTAGTTCAAGTAAATAGAAATGAGTATGCTTTTGTTGTAAGAGCCGATATTTGTATGGCATGGATCAAAGAAGAGGATGTAAATGCAATTTTGAGTGTTACAAAACAATGTTGTGGTGGTAATAGAAATACTGTCTACAGACTAGCAAACGAAAACGATGTCCGTAGATGGACAAATGGCGGTGGATCATAGGAGACCAAAATGAAACCTTTTTATCTTTCTAAACTTGTATGGTTGGGTATTGTTCAAACTCTGCTTGGTGCTTTATCTGTAATTGCAAGTTTCTTACAGAGTGGTAAACCCCTCGATCCGTTAGGGATTGTACTTATTGTATCAGGCATACTAACAGTTATCTTGCGTATTTGGTTTACTGATATACCAATTAGTTGACAGCAACTAATCAAATACTAATGTTTTGTGATATATTCTGGTTTATAATAGAGATATAGGAATTCTTCCTATATCTCTGTTTATTGGAGGATAAGAATGAAAATAGCTGTAACTGGTTCTCAAGGAACTTTGGGTAGGGAAATAACAAGAAGGGGGTGCATACCAATTGATATAGATGTAAGAAACGGAACACTTATTAGGAATGAAATTGAACACATCAATCCAGATGTTTTGATCCATTGTGCTGCTATAACTGATGTAGCATACTGTGAAAATCAATTCAAAGAATCTTTTGAGGTAAATGTTAGAGGAACATCTAATGTTGTTGCTGCCATGTCGAAAGATTCTTTGTTTATTTATATTTCTTCTGATCATGTTTTCAGCGGAGAGAATTGGTTCAGTTCTGGATATGGGGAACATCATAAGCCATCTCCTGTAAATCGTTATGGATTTTCTAAATGGGCTGGAGAACTTATGGCAGGAACAGGGATTTGTGATTCAATTGTCGTCAGGAGCAGCAGATGTTTCGATTATGCTTGGGCAGAACCTACCATACAGAAATTAAATAAAGGAGAGACAGTCATAATGACTGATCTTATCAAACGGTCTTTTGTCCATGTAAATCATTTCGTGGATGGTCTAATGTTTTTAGTAAATAATTATGAACGATTTGATGAGAACACAATTAACATATCAGGTACAGATGTCTTTTCATATTATAATTTTTGGTTGATATTGAAGACTACGTTGAATTTGGGTGGGATTATTCTTCCTCGTAAGACAAAATTGGAAGGAGAATGTCCAAGACCATTCAGAGCAGGATTAAATATTCATCTAGCAAAGAAACTTGGATTTCCACTTTTTAGTATGGTTGATGGTATCAAACTCCTAAAAGAAGGGATATAAGATGTACTGGAAAAGAGTAGCTGTTACAGGGTATAAAGGTCGTTTAGGTTCTGAATTAGTGCTTCGTGGTTGTCTTCCTTTGGATTGTGATGTTACTTCTAAGATATCCATCAAAGCAGCTTTGAGTGATGTGAAACCCGATCTTGTGATCCATTGTGCTGCAATGACAGATGTAGATCGTTGTGAAGAATATAAAGATGAATCTCTGGAGATTAATGCAAGAGGTACTGAAAACCTTAAGGTTTGCTATGAAGGTAAGATCATTTATCTCAGTACAGACTATGTATTTGATGGAAAGAAAGGAATGTATTCTGAAAAAGACAAACCATCTGATCCCAATAAACTGTGTTGGTATGGATATACCAAGTTGCTTGGTGAGGAACTTTTGGGATACAATGATACTATTATCCGTACTACCATGCTATATGGTTCTCCAATGAAAATGGATTTTGTAACCAATATACTTAGTAAACTTGAAATAGGTGAGCCATTTGAAGTTACCAGGGCATTGTGGGGAACTCCAACCTATGTTGGTCATTTAGCAGATGCAATTGTTGATTTGACAAATATGTATGTTGGTTTCGATCATGTCATCAATATCGTTGGTGATACTCTGTTGAACAGATATGAATTTGCTCTAGTGATAGCTTCTTTCTTTGGTCATGGAGACCAGAAGAAATTGATCTCTCCTACATTAAAAGTCGGAAAGACCAAGAGACCAAGACATGCAGGATTGAACACCTGGAAAGCTAGGACTCTTGGGTTACATATTTATTCTGCTTTGCAAGGTCTGGAAGCTTTTCATAACAAAAATAAAAATGAATACAAACAATTGAGGATGGAGATATGAAAAAAGAAGATAGAAAAGGAAGATGTAAAAACGGACATCCAATCACTAGATTTGGATTGGTTTTATTAGGTCATATAGTTGGAGTTTGTCCTAATTGTAACCATAGATATTTATATTCATCAATTCCAGCAATGTACGTTGGAGATAAGCGTAATTCATTAGGAGAAAGGTTTCATGTATATTCATTTCTTACCATACTTATATGTTATGGTTGTCGAAAATTCATAACTTCTATTAGTATTGCGTGTCATCCTATGGATGAACATGAAAAGGATTGGAATAATGAACTAGCTGATCTTCTTGAGGTATCACCCAATGAAACAATCTGATAATCCTTTAGTATCAATAGTGATACCATATTTCAATCGTTGGGATTTGACCCATCCAAGACTGATGGAGCTTTATCAATATGCTCCAGAATATTGTGAGATTATCCTGGTAGATGATGCTTCTACTGAACCTGAACCTGGGAATGGTGCAAACTGGTGGATGAAAAGTTCATTCATTAGACATCGAATTAGATACTATCGTAATCCTGAGAACCTTGGATTTGGTAAGTCTTTGAACAATGGAGCTAAACTTGCTAGGGGAAAATATATAGTTTTATTGTCAAATGATGTCGTAGTCCAAGGTGATTTTGTGACTGATATAGTCACATTAATACATGAAGATAACAAAATGCTTGTTTGTGGAAGAGCAATTGATTGGGCTGGTGGATGGAATGAATTCCAAATAGAAGGAAAACATTATATTATCCCTTATGCTGAGGGATGGTTATTAGCATGTACCAAGGCTGCATGGAAGTCTTTGGGAGGTTTTGATCCTGATTATGGGAAATATGATTATGAAGATGTTGACATATCCACCAAGGCATTAGAATTAGGATTTAGTATTGCTCCATTGAACTCCCAAAAGGTTCATCATTTAGGAGCACAAACTATTACACCTATAGACCCACATCGTAGGGAATTGACTGAGAAAAATAGACAAATATATATGTCTAAATGGCTAGAAAAAATACCAGCTATTATGGAGAAAACAAATGGAAATTGAACATATACTTTCTGATGTTGGTGCTTATATGAAGGATAAAAATAGCACCCACGTATTTACTCCTTTTGATGATGAAGTTCCAGTATCAGGAACAAGATTTGATCGAATGGATATCGTTCAACTTGTCAATGTTGCTCTGAGTGGATGGGTAACTGAGGGTATGTATTGCAAGGAATTTGCAAGGAAGCTTTGTAAATTTACTGGAATTCGACATGCTGTTCTCTGCAATTCGGGATCATCTGCAAATCTGCTTGCTATGATGGCACTCAAAGAAACCTATAAAGTTCCTGATAAGTCTCTGATTGCTACAACTGCTTTATCTTTTTCTACTACTGTAGCAGCCATTTTACATGCTGGATTTATTCCGTTCTTTGTTGATTCAAATCTTAATACTTTGAATCCAAACAATGATGATTTGATTTTGTTATCTAATGATCCAAGTGTGAAAGGTCTGATTATTACTCATACTTTAGGATTTCCAATTGATCTAAAGGAAGTAGCTGAAGCATATCATAGGCAAGGTAAATTTGTGATCGAAGATTGCTGTGATGCCCTTGGTTCTTTTGTTGGTGAAGATCATGTTGGAACTAATGGAGATGTAGCCACGTTTTCTTTCTTCCCTGCTCATCATATTTCGACAGGTGAAGGTGGTGCTGTCCTGATGAATGATGGAAGGTTATTTGATATTGTTAGGTCTTATTCTAATTGGGGTAGAGATTGCTGGTGTAAGCCAGGAGAAGAAAATACCTGTAAGAAAAGATTTGACCAAGACTTTCCAAAACTTCCTGAGCATTATGATCATAAATATATATTTACCAGGGCAGGATATAATCTACAAATGACAGATTTACAGGGTGCTTTGGGAAGTTCTCAGATGGACAGGATTGGAGAAATAACAATAAAACGAAGAAATAATTACGATTATTATAAACGTAATTTGTATACTCTTCCTAAATTTAAAGCTTTGTTTGGAATAATAGAAAATGGGTTTTCTTTTTCTCCTTTTGGTTTTCCAATAAACTGTCTTAAAGTAAAAAGAGACAAGATTGTTAGATTTCTTGAAGATAGAAATATCAGAACAAGACCAATTTTTGCTGGAAATATTACAAGACAACCTATGCTCCAGCATATAAATTATGCACAGAAAAATGGTTTGGATGGAGCTAATTTCGTAATGGAGAATACATTCTGGATCGGTTGTCATCCAGAACTTAGAAACTCACAATTAGCTTTTGTAGTTGATTCCTTTGATGAATTCTTGGAGATGAGATGAAAAAGATAAAAGTTGTTTTGTCATCAATTTGGTTTCCTTTAGCAATGGCTACTTATTTCTGGAGAGCCTTGAAGCGTAGGAATGATGTTGAGTTATTTGTAGCAGGGCCTTTTTCTGGATCATGGATACCTTGGGGTGGTGGAATGCATCTCCAAGAAAAGTATATAATGACACCAGATTGTGCTCTTCCAATACAAGCAATTGGACATGAATATCAACGAGTATTACATCCAAATATGATATCTTTACCTTGGAGACCTGATATTTGGATACAGGTAGATGCTGGATTTCATTTTGCATCAAGACCTGATGCTACCATTGTTGCTCATGTTCAAACCGATCCACATGTATTGAAACAAGAATATACTCTCCCTAAATCTTATTCTGATTTGAATTTTTGTATGCAAAAAGTTTATTCAACTCCAGATGAAATATACCTTCCTTATGCTTATGATCCTACTGTTCATTATCCAATGAATGTGGATAAGATTTATGATGCCTGTCTATTGGGTCTTCACTATGATACCAGGAATAGTTTAGTTGGAAGATTACAAGAACGTGGGTTATCTGTAAAGTATGGGATTGGAGAAGTGTTTGATGAGTATCGTTTGGCTTATAACCAATCCAGGATAGCTCTAAGCTGGTCATCTTTGCTGGATATTCCTACCAGGGTATTTGAAGCAATGGCAATGAAGTTACCTTTGGTAGCTAACATTGTTCCTGATATGCCATTGTTCTTTGAAGAAGGTAAAGATTATTTTGGATTTACAAATCTCGAAGAAGCAGATAAAAGGGTTGGAGAACTCCTAGTCAATGAGGAATTGAGATCGTGGGTAGCTGAGAATGGACATAAAAAAGTAAAAGAACATACATGGGATAACAGAGTTACCCAAATTCTAAAAGCAGCTTCATTGGTCTAGGAGGTCAAGATGTGTGACAAACATAAGCCTATTGTAGTTTATGATTGTGGTGGAATTCAGAAATATTGTGAGAAGTGTGGAAAACCTCTCAGTCAATGGGAACAAAATGCAAAACCAAGTAAGCACCCTAAAAAGGAGAAGAATGGAAATACCAAAAGCACAGTTCGCAGTAATCAAGCGTAGGGGAGACCTGAACACTTGTGAAACTGCTGATGGACATATTGTTCACAGACAGGATAAATTGTTTGTTGAAGAAGCAGATGGAAGTGGGAGATTTATTTTCTGTGCTCCTGATGCTGATCACTTTATCTTTATTGATCCAGTATGGAGAAACATAATCGGAAGATGGTTCGCTATGTGCAGTTGTGGTTCTCCTGCTGTAATAACAGGATATAAAGCATATGAAGCATTTGGATCACCAACTACCAGACAAGAAAGTACCAGACCTGGAGAGATGTTGATCTGTTATCACTTCGGTCAATATGGAAAACATATGGATGTAAATTGGGATGAAGGTAGAGAGAAAACTAAATGATAAATGGAAACAGAACAAAATCAGAAAGAGGACGAGCACCAAGGGACTTATATCTAACTCCACCAGAACTAGCTCTGGAAGCAATGATAAGATTTTTTCATGACGAAAACCTTATTATAAGAGAGCCTTTATATGCTTTAGATGCTGGATGTGGTACTGGAATATGGGGAGATGCTGCTAAGTGGTTTGCTCATTATAAAAATGGAGTGGCACATCCACCTAATATTTTTGGGGTTGATATAGAACCAAACGTGGACAATTCAGATAATATATATACTATGATATATAAAGGAGATTTTTTAGATTATAAAACTCAAGGTTTCAATCTTATATTCGGAAATCCACCTTATTCTTTAGCAGAAGAATTCATAAGACATTCTTTTAGATTATTAGAACCTAAAGGATATATTTATTTCTTATTGAGATTATCTTTCTTGGAAGGAATAGCCAGGGGTAAAGGTTTATTCCAAGAGTTTCCAATCAAAAAAGTTCATGTGTGCTCACGTAGACCATCGTTCTTTAGTACAAAAGAAGAAGGTCATACAACTGATACTTTAGCTTATGCTATGTTTTTATGGCAAAAAGGTTATAATGGAAAGACTGAATTAGACTTTTTAGATTGGGAATATAAAAAATGAACATAATGTTAGTGTTCCCAAAGAGCACATTCTTATCCGCACCGATGACATGGCCTCCTTTGGGATTGTGGTATCTTGCTGCTCAACTTGAAGCTCAAGGACACCACACACATTTTATGGATATGTCTGATCCATTTTGTAGATCACTTCCAAAAGATGGGGAATATGATCAACTTTGGGTTAGTTCCAAAAGTCCACAGATATTTGAAGTCAGGAATATTGCAGAGTGGACTAAGAACTGGACTAAAACCAGAACAGTTATTGGTGGTGCTGGTGCTTGGGTTGATCCATACAAATATGTTGGGATGTTTGATTTAGTAGTATCAGGAGAATCAGATCATCCAGATACAATTCGATCTATTATAGAATCTGAAGCTGTCCATAGTGCATATTTTCCAAAAAATCGTTTGGATTTAGATTGGGTCTTACCACCTATCCGAAGATGGTCTTCAGACTATCATTCGTACATGACCGATCAGACAGGTAAAAAGTATAGGATGACTAGTATGTTTACTAGCCGAGGTTGTCCAATGTCCTGTGCATTCTGTGAGAGTGGAAGGAAGGGTGTGATTTGGGGAAGCAGAACTAGGTATGAACCATTGCCAATTGTGGAATATCAGATAAAAGAAATCCTTGATCTTGGGTTTACTGGTATTGCTTACTATGATGATATTTTTATTTTGAATAAACATAGGACTTTTGAGATACTAAGAATGCATAAGAAATATGGGAATGTTCCCTGGAGATGTTTCATGCGTAGTGATATCTTGGTAAATCATGGTGGAAAAGCATACTTGGAATTGATGAAAGAAGCTGGACTTATAGAAATATTTATAGGTGTGGAAAGTGCATCAAATAAAATCAAGGATAATATTCATAAGGGAACTACTATTCAGCAGGATACCTTGGTACTCAAATGGTGCAAGGAATTAGGGATCACATGCAAGATGTCCTTTATCCTTGGTCTCCCAGGTGAAACAATGGAGACCATGCAAGCAACCAGAGATTGGATACTAAAGAATAGACCACACATAGCTCAGGTAGATCGTCTAATCCCATTCCCTGGAACTCCATTGACTGATTATCCTGAAGAATATGACCTGAAATATAGTCATATTCCAGATGAAGAATGGTTCTTCAGAGGAAGATTTGACACAAGATCAAAAAGCTTTGTATCTACTTCTAGTCTAACTATTGAACAAATTGATGAATTTTGGCACAAACTTGAGACAGAAATATTGGAGGAAGGGTTATCAAATTATGTCCACTAAAATATCAGTAATCGTAAGAACAAGAGATGAAGAACCAAGGATTGGTAAGTTCTGTGAAAGCTACAAAGATGCAGACATGATCTTGGTGGCTGATGGTGGATCAATAGATAGAACCAAGGAAATAGCAGCAGGATATTCCAATGTACTTATTAGGGATTTTCCTGGAAGAACCAGACTTCAAGGAGATTATTGGAGAAATAATGATAGTGATCATGCAAATTTCTTGTTTGCTTGGGCTAGAGAGATGGGTGCTGATTGGATGATCTATCATGATTGTGATTGTAGACCAAATTATCTGCTTAGAGAAAGTTACCGTAGTATCCTAGAGGATACAAAAGCAGATGTTGTAATGGCTACTTTCTTTTATTTGTGGGGTACAGATAAACATTTTCCTCGTTTATGTAAGCCTGGAGGAGAAGATAAATTTGAGAATGCTTTGTGGGCATGGAGAGGTCATCTTGATTTGTGGACTGTAGATGAACCTCCAGCTTATTATTTTAGGGTTGGTGGAAAAAGAATTACCGAATTCCGTACAGACTTCCATACAGCAGAAATATGGCCTCCATATGCTAACATGCATTTTGCTTGGGATACTCCAGAGAGAGCCAATCAGAAAGTGAAGGTCTATCGTGAATCAGGTCTTATCCCTGGTATGTTACATCCATTAGATTTTGGTGGTCAGCTAGAAGATTTACCTGAATATTTACATGAGTAAACCTGGACTTTTTCAGTTCTTAAATATTGAAACATCTTCTAATTGTAATAGGAGATGTCCTACATGCATTCGTAATTCTTATCCGAATAGAGATAAGGCAGCTTCTAGGTTCAAACAGAAATATCTTCCAAGAGATATCATACATAACATATTAATTCAAAGTAATGAGCTTGGGTTTAATGGTGATGTATGTTTGTCTTTTTATAATGAACCACTTATGGATTTTAGGATTGATGAATTAGCTGAGATGGCTAGGAGCTTTCCTGGATTTAGGTCTGTTTATTTTCATTCCAATGGAGATTATCTTACAGAAACATTCGCTGAGGAATTAGATGGAAAATTGGATAGAATTGTTTTTTCTCTTTATATGGACGAACCAAAAAAGTCTGAACGTAGAGATTGGATTCAATCTTTATTTCATAAGACCAAAGTTGACATCATAACAACAGGTCATGTAACTTCTCATTTTAGCCCCAATCCAGATTTGGAAGCAGAGATCGCTGATCATATTAGGGGAGATTGTGTTGTTATTCGTGATGGTATTTTTATTAGGTATAATGGATATTATTCAATGTGCTGTGAAGATACATTTGGTGAGTTTAGATTAGGGAAGTTCCCTGATATAAGTATTGAAGATTATTGGTATGGAGGTAAACGTACAAGTATTGTTAGTGATCTAGGAAATGCAGGATGGAGATCACACTATAGTTATTGTTCAATTTGTCCAAAATCATAAGGAGAATAAAAATGGGAAGATTAGAGCCAATCATAGGGGTAGAAATAATAAACGATATTCGTGTTGGTCAGTCTTGGCATGAAGTAGATGTTATAAAACAACTTATTGAAGAACAAAAACCAAATCAGTTTATCGAGGTTGGTGTTCATGAGGGTGGGTTATCTTATGTTCTAATTCCAACAATGAAAAATTGTTTTTATACTGGAATAGAAATAGATTGTAATTTAGTAAGACCAGAGGTAATTGATTTATATGGTCAGTATAGGGAGCTATCTACTCTTTTCTGTTATGACTGTTTCTCTGATGTTATTCATGATTATTTATATAATTTATATCATAAAATAGTGTATTGTGATGGTGGTCATAAAGCACAAGAAATAGCTCATTTCAAAAACACTCTTCATTCTGGAGATATTATTATGTGCCACGATTTTTATGATGGAACACGAACTGTTCGTGGTGTTCCTGTAGAAAATATAAGCATTGAAGTAACATCAGATGACGTACAGATTTACGAAAATGATACAGCATTTGAACGTCTTCCAGAAGATATGTTTAAAGAAACAAGAATTATAGGATGGAGAAAATTATGAATAAATTTGAAGAATATTATGTAGAGCTAATGCATGATATTTATCCTCAACCACAAGATTCTATTCATGACGATCATTTTCTACGTGCCTATAGAGTTATTAGAAAGTGGATACCAATAATCAATCCCAGGAATGTTCTTGATGTTGGATGTGGTGAGGGATTTTGTCAATGCATATTCGAAATATTTGGTGTGAAAGATTATCTTGGATTAAGTTTAGGTGATGATGTTCGAGTAGCCAAAGAAAAAGGTAGATCAGTAGTTGAGATGGACTTCAACTTCATGAGCCTTCTGGATAATTCTTATGAGTTGGTATTTGCTCGTCATGCTTTGGAACATTCTCCTTTTCCTATTATTACCTTAATGGAGTGGCATAGAGTAGCATCTAAATGGCTTATAATTGTTATGCCAAGACCTTTGGATTATACAATCGGTTATATAGGCAGAAATCATTATTCTGTGGTTGGAAGTCATACTCAACTACGATGGTGGTTGAGAAGAGCAGGATGGAAAGTAATAGACAAATATCATAGTGAAAGTGAGTTTAGATATATATGTCAAAAGCAACACAGAATTAGTTATGAAGGTTGGGAACAATCTCCACTAACTACTGATGTTCATAACGCAGATAAGGATGACACAAAATATGAAAATTGACATTTTATGCAATGATGGAAGTCCTCTTGGAGTTACTGTAAAGGATTTATGGGGAGAAGGTAACAGAGGAATTGGGATTGGTGGTTCTGAGTATGCTTTGCTTACTATGTGTGAAGCATGGCATAATGCAGGACATCAAGTAATTTTGTTCAATAATCCAATAACAGAAAATGGAAGTCCATTTGAACAAAGAGCAATTCATGAATTTGTTACTAGTGATCCCAGGGATGTATTGATTACTTTTCGATCTCCAAATCCACGATCTGTAGTTGTTGATAATTGTTTGAAGGTCTGGTGGAGTTGTGATCAATTTACTGTGGGGAGCTTTGCTGAATTTGCCCCATACATGAATAAGATAGTATGCATATCAGACTTTCATGCTAATCATTTCAAAGCTAATTATGGGATTGATAACACAACAGTTATTGATCTTCCAGTACGAATTCAAGATTTGGTAGACGCTGGAAACATTCAAAAAGTTCCCAAGAAATTGATATTTACATCTGTTCCAGAAAGAGGTCTGATGTTGTTACGATCTTTATGGGATAGAATAGTAGATAGATGTCCAGGAGTAAATCTCACAATCACCAGCGATTATAGATTGTGGGGTGTTGATGAGCGTAACTTACAGCATAGAGAATGTTGGAGTGGTGTTCCTAATGTACGTTTCCTTGGTGCTGTCCTTAGAAAGCAATTGGTTGTTGAACAGCTTGAAGCACAAATTCTTGCATATACAAATGTATATGATGAATTGTTTTGCATTAGTGTAGCTGAAGCTCAATGTGCAGGAGTATTGCCTGTGACTAGTACAGTAGGAGCTTTAGGTACTACCAACATGGGAGTATTGATCCCTGGTGATCCATATAATTCTGGAGAATTCCAAAATGAGTTTGTTAATACTATTGCAGAGCTTTTAAATGGCGATCCAGAAGAACTTGAAAACAGACAACGACAGGTAAGGAATTGTGCTATAGTTAGATTCCATATTAATAATATTATGAAACAATGGGAAGATAAAATATTTAGTGGAGGATGATAATGAAAATATGTTGGATTTCTGATTTTGATGCTACTGGTAGTGGGTATCTAAATATTACAGTTCCTTTATGTGCTAGATTATCCAGACATGGACATGATGTAAAAGTAATCGGACTTCAATATAAAGGGGAAGAACACCCATTTGAATTCTCTGTAATACCAGCAGCAGACCTTCAACAATCTTTGGGAATAGCACAAAATCTTTGGAATATGTGGAGATTTGATATCTTGATTGTTGCTTTAGATATACCTATTCAAATAATGTTTTTACAAACCATTAGGGAAAGAGTATTTCCATACATTGGAATTATGCCTATAGAAGCTGATCCATTATGTGTTACCTGGGCAATGGCACTAATGCAGATGAATAGAGTTATGATAATATCTGAATTTGGTGCTAATGAAGCAAAGAAATTAAATGTAGATGCAAGTCATATTCCTATTGGAATTGATACTGATGCCTGGAGAGTTCCTTCACTAGATGAGAAAAAGAAACTTAGAGAGGCTAATGGGATTGATGAAGATACTTTTGTGATCCTACAAGTAGCAGATAATCAGGAGAGAAAGAATTTATCTGCTGCTATGGAAATTGTATCTGGTTTTTCTAAGGGAAAGAAAGTCAAATATCTTTTAGTCACTAGGGAAAATTCACAAGTCGGATGGAGACTCCGAGATTACGCACAGTTTATGAAAATAAATGCGATCACTTCTATCTATGAAAGAGGTATTAGCTTTGCTTCATTGTGGTCTCTTTATGCAATAAGTGATCTGTTTTTATTAACCAGCAAAGCAGAGGGATTGGGTATGCCATTGTTAGAAGCTCAAGCTGTCGGAGTTCCTGTTGCTGGAACTGATTGCTGTGGTATTCATGAATTACTAGATGAAGGTCGTGGAATTCTTCTTCCGTATGCCTACAAGTATGTTGATCCATTTGGTAATGGTCATCGTTATTTCGTTGATGTCAAGAAATCAATCAAGATACTAAACCAATATTATGAAAACCGATCAGAATTATCAGCTATGGCTGATCTTTCACGCAAATATGCAGAAGAAAGAACTTGGGATAAGTCTGCATTACATTTAGAAGAAGCATTGGAGTATGTAAAAAATGAGCCGAAACCGAAATA
>Ga0315288_10002514_pt1 | contig 23688 bp, 20 predicted proteins | sample YL17G11_20_MG_FD_203454 | JGI IMG/M metagenome (GOLD analysis project Ga0315288, IMG submission 203454) | Sediment microbial communities from Yellowstone Lake, YNP, Wyoming, USA - YL17G11_20 | ecosystem: Environmental > Aquatic > Freshwater > Lake > Sediment | place: USA: Wyoming | collected... | reverse complement strand
GTACTCGGGAATTTCAGGCACGAGTGGCTATTCAGGCCAAAGTGGCACTTCAGGCTACAGTGGTACGTCGGGATACTCAGGCCAGAGTGGCACGTCGGGATACTCAGGTCTGAGTGGGACCAGCGGCTACTCTGGCACGAGTGGAACCTCGGGATACTCCAAAAAAGACAATTTCTCAGCCTCTGTAGCCCCTACGACAAGCGATGATGTGACACAGGGCTACACGGTTGGTTCTGAGTGGATCAATCTCGCAAACAATACAGAATATGTCCTCTACAACGATGCAACAAGCGCTGCGGTTTGGTTGCCGATGGCAACACAGAACTACGTTAATTCCAGAATTATGGGGAATTCTAACGGGTTGCTTTCTGGCGGGGCTACTTGGGACACAGGACTCTCGTTTGACGTAAGTGCTCTTGAGTACGTAATTCTCGGGTCATATTACACAAGTTCAGGTGGGATCATAACGCTTGATGCTGCACATGTGTCCCTTGACCGGATCGATGTTATTGCAGTTGATACCACCGGAGCCATTGTCAAGATAACGGGGGATCCATCTGCAAACCCCCAGAAGCCCAACATTGATCAGTCTACCCAATGTGAAGTAACCTTTGTAACGATTCCTGCAAACGCGACCTCACCGGCCGACGCTTCTGTGGTGGGCATTTATCTGGAAAATGCTGGCACTCCCACAGAATGGGCAGCTGTTTCCAACAGTGGTAACATAAACGTAGACTCTACAAATAGTCCCTTCTCTGGGACAAAGTGTATTGAGGCTACGACTGCGACTGATAACAACAAGGTCACGCTTACTGCAGCAGGTACAGTATCCTTTGCTTCTGTAGACTCACTTGAGCTTCATATAAAGTCTAAGTCTAATTGGGCAAATAGAAAGTACATGACCCTCCAGTTTTATCAGGGAGCGTCACCTCTTGGGGTACCTGCCTATATCTTAGATGGTTACAACGGTTTTGTCAGTAATAACACGTCCACTTATCAAACCATTTCAATAGCTAAAAGTGTTTTCAGGTTGACAAGTGAGACACCCGATAAGCTAATCATTCAGATCAATAACTACTACGGGGGTGCAGGAGTTGGATTCTATCTGGACCAGATACGTCTCCAGAAAGGAATACCCTCATTTACGCCTCAAGTCACGTTTGTCAAAGTACAGACACAATCAGGGTCTATCTCTGCCCAGAATTCCAGAGACACTTTGACAATAGAGGGCGTATCAGGAATTAGTACAAGTGTTTCAGGGGGTAAGGTCATAATATCTGGCGCGGGTGCGTCGGGTGTTTCAGGATACAGCGGACAGTCGGGGACATCAGGTTATTCTGGCGTGGGGATTTCGGGAACCAGCGGGTACTCGGGACAAGGAATCTCGGGAACCAGCGGATACAGTGGCCAGAGCGGAACTTCGGGCTACAGCGGTCAGTCCGGAACCAGCGGGTACTCGGGCATCTCAGGAACCAGCGGGTACAGTGGCATCTCAGGCACGAGTGGGTACTCGGGTGTAGGAATCAGCGGAACATCTGGATACTCGGGTGCTGATGGCGCCGCGGCTTCTTCTGGTACGAGTGGCTACAGCGGGACATCAGGATATAGCGGGCAAAGTGGAACATCAGGATATAGCGGTGCCGGTGAATCGGGAACCAGCGGCTATTCGGGTCAGTCTGGGACGTCGGGTTACAGCGGTATTTCAGGCACGAGTGGCTATTCCGGTCAGTCTGGAACCTCTGGCTATTCGGGCGAGTCTGGGACGTCCGGATACTCGGGTCAGTCAGGGACGAGTGGTTACTCGGGTCAGAGTGGAACCTCGGGTCAGAGTGGAACCTCGGGGTACTCGGGTCAGAGTGGAACTTCCGGATACAGCGGTTCAGGAGTTTCTGGGACGAGTGGCTATAGTGGAGAATCCGGAACTAGCGGGTACTCGGGTCAGAGTGGCACCAGCGGGTACTCGGGTGAGTCGGGAACCAGCGGGTACTCGGGTCAGAGTGGCACCAGTGGGTACTCGGGTCAGAGTGGAACCTCAGGGTACTCGGGTCAGAGCGGAACCAGTGGTTACTCGGGTCAGAGCGGCACCTCCGGGTACTCGGGTCAGTCGGGGACATCCGGCTACAGCGGCATATCGGGGACATCCGGCACATCCGGGTACTCAGGTCAGAGCGGAACCTCGGGATATTCGGGGACGAGTGGCTATTCTGGAGAGAGCGGAACCAGCGGGTACTCGGGCCAAAGTGGAACGTCGGGCTACAGTGGCCAATCCGGTACGAGTGGTTATTCAGGTTCTGGTGTGTCGGGAACCAGCGGATACTCAGGCGCCGGCGAATCGGGAACCAGCGGCTACTCTGGAAACTCTGGAACGTCCGGTTACAGCGGTGAGTCCGGTACGTCTGGTTACAGTGGCCAGAGTGGCACATCCGGGTATAGTGGGGTGTCAGGAACCAGTGGTTACTCGGGATCTTCAGGTACCAGTGGATACAGCGGCACATCCGGCTACAGCGGCAGCAAGCGGGTCAATCTCCACTACACGCACGATGCCGGTATACTTGCTGCGGGTACCAGATACTTGAGAGTTGGGCAAGGGATTCTCTGCTCGACCTGTGGGGACAGAATACCCGAAGCGTCCACGCTATACGCCATCAGTGTTGAAGTGGATGTCATCGATGCTGCGAGGTCTTTCACCATTGATGTTCTCAGTGATCCCTCTGGGGCTGCTGCGGTTCTAGCGTCTCTTACCCTGCCAATAAGCAGCAGGGGTGCTCAAGTTACCGGGTTGTCAGCGGCCGTTGGCGCCGGCACAGAAGTAGGAGCCAGAATTGTAAGAGCTACGAGTACGGGTGGCTCAACTTTCAACGCAATCGTAGTGAACGTCGTGTATGTAACGTGAGGTGAATTCCTGTGGCCTTCATAATCAAAAGAAACCTTGACCAAACTAATGACGTCCTCATACGGGACATGGGAACAGTTGTCCCCGGTGATGGGTCTGTGGTTTTGGGGCGCCTCTCCGAGCTCGAGAGCGTTCGTCTCTCAAGTGACCTTGTCACATTTGCTACGGATAATGCGTTTGGCCCCAATTCATCTACGCTGATTCTCAACGACGGCTCGTATGACATCTATCAGGAATTTGCTCAGAAATTCGTTACCGACTCTGTAACGAAGGTTTCTGAAACAGCTGAACTCGTAGACAATGCGATGTCCACAGGAATTCTTACCGGGGGCATTATCTCGATAAACGAAGACCCCTCAAAGTTCGACCTGTCTGCTGGTTGTGGCGTCATTGTCAACAACACAACAGATCCCAAGAATCCCACGCGCCGGCTTGTCGTTTGGGATTCAACGACAGCTGTTCCGGATTTGTTTATTTCTTCAGTCGATACTACCTATCATGTCATTGACTCAACAGGGCAACTTGTTCAATTGGATTATGTTCCCGGTCCCGAACTGACCCGGGATGTGATCAGCATTGGGTGGACGGATCATGTTGATCGAACCAACATAGCTTATTGCCTTACGGAGCCATATTTTGCTCCCGATATGGGTGTTCAGATGCAGTGGTTCATGGAGTCGTTGGGGGCGTTCAACGTCTATGGGAATGAATTCGGCCATGATAGCACAGGCCTGAGATTGTCTAAGACTGAGGGGCAGACTTTTGACAACGGGGCAAACTATGTCAACAGTAAGAAACAGCCCAACCTTGTAGACTCAACCGCAGAGATTGATCCTTGGTTTCAGTATTACTATCAGACTGAACCCAATGTTTGGAAGAATGACCTTCCTTATGTCCAAGATGTTGACCCCGATAACTACGACACGGGTTCAGGGTTGGCTGCTGTCCCTGCTGATTATTGGACGATTCAAACTATCACTTACTACGCCCCGTCCAACACAGTGGGTGTACAGTATGGCCAAGTTACATATGACTCGGTCGACTCTGCGTTGGGCGCAACAAATGACGCGGTCACAACTAATCCATACACGTTCTACGACACGTTCAGATGCTGGATGGTTGTAAAGCAGGGGGCTACGGACCTCTCTGACCCGAGTCAAGTACGATTTGTCAACGCCGGTAAATTTGGACTTATTTCTGGCAAGACAGGTGGTGCAATCAGCGGTTATTCGGGGGCCTCAGGCACTTCAGGATATTCAGGAGTTGGGGAATCAGGCACCTCAGGCTACTCAGGGGTGGCTACTTCGGGAACCAGCGGGTATTCCGGCGAATCAGGAACCAGCGGGTACTCGGGTCAGTCGGGGACCAGTGGATACTCAGGTCAATCCGGAACCTCCGGGTATTCGGGAAGCGGTGTTTCTGGAACCTCTGGGTATTCGGGTCAGTCAGGAACCAGCGGATATAGTGGTGAGTCGGGCACGAGTGGCTATTCAGGAGAATCCGGAACCAGCGGGTACTCGGGTCAATCCGGAACCTCCGGGTACTCGGGAAGTGGCGTTTCTGGGACCAGCGGATACTCGGGTGATTCAGGAACCAGCGGATACAGTGGTGAGTCGGGCACGAGTGGCTACTCGGGCCAATCAGGCACGAGTGGGTACTCGGGTGAGAGCGGGACGAGCGGTTACTCGGGTCAATCAGGAACCAGCGGATACTCGGGATCGGGCACTTCGGGTTTTTCTGGTACTGGTTTTAGTGGAACCTCTGGCTACTCGGGAACTAGCGGTTGGAGTGGAGAAAATGCGGCGCTGCTGATCTACTACTTTGATGATGCCACATCGGACGTCACAGGATACAAGAAGCTTCTCAGAACTCTTACGGCATCGCCCCAAGCGTCTCTCTCAACCGTGGTAAAAAACGCCGATGGTGAGAAGCTGATAGATGAATGGGTTACTGAACCCAATGATCCGGGCGTTACAATGCTCGAGGAATCGCCTCGGGTTTTCAGTCTCTGGTCCGATGTAAACAATGCTACGAGCGTTTCTTCCATCGCCGTTCGTTTCTACAAGATCGATTCAACCGCTGTTGAAACAGAATTGTTCAGAACAGTTACTCCGCCACTCACGCAAACCACATTGATCTCTGCGGTCACACTCAGCACTATAGCCTATCCTCTCAATCAGACAGATAGGTTGGTTACAAGGCTTTTTGCTCAAACAGAGTCTGCAAATAATGTGACCGTTTCGTTTCACTATCAGAGTACTTATTTCTCGAATATCGGATTGATTCTTCCCTCGATAGGAATTTCCGGGGTTTCGGGTTACTCAGGGGTCGGAGAATCAGGCACTTCGGGCTATTCAGGAGCGTCTTCTTCGGGAACCAGCGGATACTCGGGTGAATCCGGGACCAGTGGCTACAGTGGAGAATCCGGAACCAGCGGGTACTCGGGTCAATCAGGAACCAGCGGGTACTCGGGTCAATCAGGAACATCGGGCTATAGCGGGAAATCTGGTGCGAGTGGCTACTCTGGATCTCCGGGGGTCATGTTGGGACAGATCCTGTACTTCAATAACCAGGACTCTCCTGACACAACCAACTATGAGCAGTTGAATCGATTCCCAGCAGGTGATCCTGAGGCAGACGAAAGCGAAACGGTTACTCTGGCAGATGGTGAGATTCTCATCGACCCCTACGTGACGGCTGCAGGGTTTCCTCACACGACATTGATTCCGGCAGGGCCCTGGGAGTTCAAAACATGGCATTATGCGGACAGTACCAGCGACGTTAACAAGGCCGTATTTCATATCTATCGGTTGACAGATGCAACGACCTACACGGAATTGTTCAATGTTGAAACGGCCAGTATCAATGTTATTACTCCGACGGAATTCCATACTACTTACAACCTTTTGACAGACACCACAGTCGGGTTGAACGAGCGGATTGCGTGTCGTGTGTTTGTCAAAACTGATTGCTCTCCGGGTACCCGTACAATTCATTGGGTTTACGATGGTACCAGCCACATCAGTTACGTCGTTACGTCACTTTATGTTCAGGGAATCAGTGGCTATTCGGGAATCTCTGGGTACTCAGGCAGTGGAACTTCCGGAACCAGCGGGTACTCGGGTGAGTCTGGTACCTCTGGGACAAGCGGGTACTCGGGCCAGAGTGGAACCAGTGGCTATTCTGGACAAAGTGGAACCAGCGGGTATTCAGGTCAGTCCGGGACCTCGGGCTACAGTGGACAATCAGGGACCAGCGGGTATTCGGGTCAATCCGGAACCAGCGGGTATTCAGGTCAGTCCGGGACCTCGGGCTACAGTGGAGAATCCGGAACCAGCGGGTACTCGGGTCAATCCGGAACCAGCGGGTACTCCGGCGAATCCGGAACCAGTGGGTACTCGGGTCAGTCTGGAACCTCCGGGTACTCGGGAAGTGGTGTTTCTGGGACCAGCGGATACTCGGGTGATTCAGGAACCAGCGGATACTCGGGTACGAGTGGAACCTCTGGGTATTCGGGAACCTCTGGTACGAGTGGCTATTCAGGAGAAAGTGGAACCTCCGGAACGTCTGGGTACTCGGGCCAGAGTGGAACGTCTGGCTACAGTGGGATCTCCGGAACATCTGGCTATTCGGGTGATTCAGGAACCAGCGGTTACAGCGGACAATCGGGTACGTCCGGATATTCCGGCACGAGCGGTACCAGCGGGTACTCGGGTCAGAGTGGAACCAGCGGGTACTCAGGAGAATCCGGAACCAGTGGCACGAGTGGAACTTCCGGGTACTCGGGCCAGAGCGGTACGTCCGGGTATTCTGGACAAAGTGGAACCTCTGGATATTCGGGTACAAGCGGGACTTCCGGATCTGGTACCTCAGGCACGAGTGGCTACTCAGGAACCAGCGGGTACAGCGGTCAGTCTGGAACCTCTGGCTATTCGGGCGAATCAGGGACATCCGGATATTCCGGTACCAGCGGGTACTCGGGCATCAGTGGAACCTCTGGGTACAGTGGAACCAGCGGGTACTCGGGCCAGAGTGGAACCTCTGGGTACTCGGGAACCTCTGGTACGAGTGGCTATTCAGGAACTGTCGCGGACCAAACCCTTGTCTACAACATTATTGGAACAGGGTTGCAAAGGGGTGGACGGCTATCGATCAACGCCGACGTTTCCAAGTTCAATATCGCTACAGGTATCGGTTACGTTATAGACAACGCTACCGATGCGTCTAATCCTACGGTTACAAGAGTCTTTTGGGCCGACAAAACAGCAATTTCTGACACCTATCTCACCACCGATTTGCGGACATACCTCTTTATCAACTCAGCGGGGGGTGTGGTTCAGCACAACACGCCCGCTTCATCCCAAGATCTGAGACAGTATATCTACCTTGGCCGATCACTGCATCAGGACAAAACGGTAATAACCCGGACCGTCAGTGAACCGGCCCTGTTCAATGACCAGCCCGCATACATACACGACTTCTACATGGCTGTTGGGGCCATCAATGTAGATGGCAACGTTATTTCTCCCGACGGTACAAGTTTACAGATTGGTAGAAGTGTTGGCAGGACTTTTAGGTTGAATGCCAATTCTCCCACTGATCTTCAAGACCCCAACATAACATCGGACTCTTCAGCAATTCCTCAATCTTTCAGATATGATTATCAGGACGGGACTGGCAGTTTCAAGGTATCCCCTCTTACTACGAACATTGATCCGAATAGCTATGATAATGGAACAGGAACTCTGGGCAGCGTTCCGTCGGGTGGCTATACCATCCAGAGAATTCTCCTTTCTGCTCAGGCCGACGGTGTTCCTAATATCTACATAGCACATGATCAGACGACTTACGCTGACAAAGCCGCGGCAATTTCTGGAATAAGCACAGAAAATATTGCGCTTGACCCCGCGAGTAAAGAGTACACCCTGCGTTGTTATCTGGTAGTTAAACAGGGAACAACGAACCTATCAAGCAGTGACAACGCATTCATAGTTGGCGGGGGTATGGGTGGGGGCGGTGGTGGTGGTACGCCAGGACCCGAGGGTGCGTCTGGCTACAGCGGCACGAGCGGGTATTCCGGCCAATCGGGCACGAGTGGCTATAGTGGTCAGAGTGGAACCTCCGGGTACAGCGGAATTTCAGGGACTTCAGGCTACAGTGGTGATAGCGGAACCTCCGGGTACTCAGGGACGAGTGGCTATTCCGGAGAGTCGGGAACATCAGGGTATTCTGGTGAGTCTGGAACATCTGGGTACAGTGGTGAATCTGGAACATCGGGGTACAGCGGTCAGAGCGGAACCTCTGGGTACTCAGGCCAGAGTGGGACCTCTGGGTACTCGGGTCAATCCGGAACATCGGGTTACAGCGGCCAGAGTGGAACCTCTGGGTACTCAGGAACATCAGGTTATTCGGGCCAAAGTGGAACCAGCGGGTACTCAGGCCAATCCGGAACGAGCGGGTACTCGGGACAAAGTGGAACCAGTGGTTATAGCGGGCAGTCCGGGACGAGTGGGTACTCGGGCCAGAGCGGTACGTCGGGATACTCGGGCACGAGTGGCTATTCTGGTCAGAGCGGAACCAGCGGGTACTCAGGTACCTCAGGCAGGAGTGGTTACAGCGGAACCAGCGGGTACAGCGGTCAGTCTGGAACTTCAGGATATTCTGGCCAGAGTGGTACCTCTGGGTACTCGGGCATCTCAGGAACCAGCGGGTACAGCGGCCAGAGTGGAACCAGCGGCTATTCGGGGAGTGGCGTCTCTGGCTATTCAGGAACAAGTGGATACTCGGGTAAATACAAATACGTTTCAAAGACAACCGCCAATACCGGAGACACGGTCAGCTCTTTCGACTTCATCTATCTCGATTCATCCGCCGGCCCGTTCACCCTGAAGCTTCCCGCGGCGCCTGCAGTAGGCGATTCAGTGGTGTTCCTTGACAGCGTAAGCAAATGTCAGACGAACAACGTCACCATTGATCGTAACGGGAACAACATCCTTGGAACAGCCGATGATTTCCTGTTCAATCTGGACAACCCTCGGATTGAGTTCAACTTCAAGGATTCAACCTATGGGTGGCGCCCGGACATTGGGGGAGCACTCGACTTCATAGGGCCCAGAGCTACTGTCACGTCCATCTATGCGGATCAGATGGATAACCCGGTTACGGCAAATTGGGCAGTGAACGCGCTGGCTCCTGCTGCGGCAGATTCCAGCAACAGTTCTCTTATTGTCAGACGGTTCGATGATGCCGCCGAAGAGGGTGTTGGATTCAAGCTTGATCTCCCCAACAGTACCACCGTAATGACTCTGGAAATCACCGGCAGGGCTGAGACGACACCTGTAGGGGCCAGCTTGGTAAGACTGAAGCTGTACAACAGGACAATCCCTGATAACACAGCCGTGCCTGCATGGAGTTCCGGTGTGCTTTTGAACCTCATCGATATTCCGACAAACACGAATTTCCAATACGACTCACAGATTCTTTCTTACACGACTTTGGGGCTGACGGCCGGAAGATCTACGACGTTTGAACTGACACGGGTCGGGGCTGACACATCGGATACGTTGTCCGGTGATTGGGATTTACTCTCACTGAGAGTGACATTAGGCTAATGGCGATCGACTTTGTAGGCAATGGGGACTATCTGGATGACTCCGGTGGGGGCAGTTTTCTGAATGGCCTCACGGACTTATCCATATCGGTATGGGTCAATTCTGACCTGACGAACACGGATAGAGGGTTTTTGTATGCTGGGGCCCCCAGCGGGAATGACCGACCATTCTCTTTGAGATACGATGCAGCAGGAGCAACCGGGGGTGGAACAAATCTGATCAAGTTCGGGTGTGGATCTGCCGCTGTGCAATGTGAGTTGGAGAGCTCAAGCAATGCGCAGACGACAAGTTGGCAGCATCTCGTCGTGGTTCGTCAAAACGGGGTGGCCCCAAAGCTCTACATAAACGGGGTCTTGGACACACCAACGGCTACTACTGCGACGACAATCACTCTTGCGGATTGCTCATCTTTCAGGGTTGGAATGGCAGCAAAGGACACAGCGGGGACATCCTGGAACGGAAGGGTTGCAGATGCTCGCATCTATAACCGGTTACTATCAGAAGCAGAAGCCCTGTCTATCTATAGCTGTCGAGGAATGGACATGATTCTGAGTGGCCTTCTGTTCCGTTATCCATTGAATGACATTCCTCCCGGAGTGGTGGCTACCTCAGTGAAGGATGTCGGGACGAACGTAAGAACAGCAACCAGCTCAGGATCCCCCACAGGATTTGATTTTCCTGTGCCGATGAAAAGACAGTCAGCATCCGTGATACTGTAGCGAAGGAAGATATCAATGTCGCGTATCGCAATCTATGACCCAGGTGCTGTGGTAGCCAATCAGGTTACACAGTACATCACTCGGGCGCACACTCCGGATTACGACTCAGAGCCCTACAAGGTCATCAATCCCAATTTGTCCGCGGTGACCGGGCAACCCATGAAGTGGTGGATGGTCTCAGCTGGGAACGTGGTACTGATGTCATCTGGTGAGCAGATCACGGTTGACAACTCTCTGCTGCCGGCGGCAAAAACAGCCAAGAAATCATCGTTGCAGAGCCAATCAGCAGTATTGGTTGAGGGGCAGGGCTACACACCCGACATCAAGTCGAATCTGCAGATGCTCTATGCGAACAGCACCAGAATGCTCCCCAACCGGGCAGCCTATCTGCAATCGTGGATCAATTGGGTCGCTCAGGTCGATATTGAGGTGAAGACTAAGCAGGCCTTGGTAGACGCTCAGACAACGCTCGCAGGTGTTGATGCTGTTGCTCTGGATACTGCAACACTCATCGCGGCCGACCCCGGGGTGACCCTTTCTGCCGCTCTTGCGATTGTCGATTCATCGGATCTTGCCCCGTTCTTGGACGCCAATGCAGAAGTCACTGATCCCGTGACAGGGCTAAAGGGGCCTTTCTACATCATGCAGCAGCTCCTGCTGCGGAAGGATCTGTACAACGACGCCCAGAATCCCCTGTATGACTCAACCCACATACCCATTCTCGGGGGGTCGGGGATCCTCGTTGACCATGCAAACCGCGTCGTCAACCTCGAGAACATTCATGGGAAGGCCGGTTGGCATGCTCAGCAGGTCAAGAAAGCCACGTACCGGCGCCCTGTGGACCTCCTTATCTACTATGGCTACCCGAACAGCTTCAACAGTGCCACGAATGGCTGGGACAATGAGAAGGTTGCCCGGGATATGGCCAAGTATGGAATCATCATTCTTGGAGACGGCGTTGAAGACCCGTCACACCCGGACTATGCCAGCACACAGGTCATCATTCCTCGGGTCAAGTTGTACAACCCCTCGGCAATGATCTTTGGTTACGTGGCCGCACTGCAGTCGTTGGCCAATTTCCAGACGAAGACTGATCAGTGGAACACACTCCAAGTGCATGGCATCTTCATTGATGAAGCCGGCTATGACTACGGGAAGACCCGGGCCGAGTTCAACACGATGGTCGACTATGTCCATGGGAAGACATACGCCAAGCTGGCCTTTGCCAATGCTTGGAACACGGATCACATTCTCGGTACCGCGAATGATGTTTCCTTCCCCAACACCACTTTCAACAGTGGTTTGGTAGCCTCACATCTGACCGCGGATGATTGGATCCTTCTTGAGAGCTTCTCAGTCAATACGACGGCCTTCAGTGGAACCGGCGGATATGAGTCAAGAACGGATTGGGCAATAAGAGGTTCAAAGGCTCTGAGTCTCCGTGCCACATACAACGTGAATTTTGCAGCCTGCGGGATCATCAACAATAACAATGTTGGCGGGCAGGCCCTGTTCAATTTCCTGTTCACCTCTTCCTTGATGTGGTCTTTGGAAGCGTCAGGTTCTTCGGACGCTGGTTACGGGGCTGGTGCGACGGTGACGTTCTGGAATCGCCCCGACATCAAAGACATAGGCGTTGTGTGGAATTTGAATGTCTCTGTGCAGCAGGACACAGGCGATGCTGATGTGTACTACAGATATGCCGATACGGCACGGATGCTTCTTGATTTTTCTACCGGTGCCCAAACCAGCAGCATAACCAAGTGGTGACCATATGTGGAAAGTAACCGACTTCACTGCCAAATCTGGCTATTCGGGCCTAACAGGTACCGGGGTCTCTGGGTCTTCCGGAACCAGCGGGTACTCAGGATTGGGCCTGTCTGGAACGAGTGGTTACTCGGGTCAGAGCGGAACCTCTGGGTACTCCGGAACCAGCGGCTATTCAGGACAGTCAGGAACGAGCGGATATTCGGGCCAGAGTGGAACCAGCGGGTACTCTGGTTCTGGTGTCAGTGGAACCTCTGGCTACAGCGGACAATCGGGAACCAGCGGCTACAGCGGCCAATCAGGCACTAGCGGATACTCAGGTACCTCTGGGTACTCGGGTCAGAGTGGAACCTCCGGATACTCTGGACAGAGTGGAACCTCCGGGTACTCTGGTCAATCAGGAACAAGTGGATACTCGGGTCAATCAGGAACAAGTGGATACTCGGGTCAATCAGGAACAAGTGGATACTCAGGCCAGAGCGGTACCAGTGGGTACTCAGGTTCAGGTGTCAGTGGAACCAGCGGGTACTCGGGTTCTGGCGTCAGTGGAACCAGCGGATACTCAGGACAGAGTGGTACTTCAGGCTACAGCGGTCAGAGTGGAACCAGCGGGTACTCGGGTCAATCAGGAACCAGCGGGTACTCGGGTAGCGGTGTCTCGGGATTCTCAGGGTTCTCCGGCAAGTCTGGTACGAGCGGCTATTCCGGGTCATCCGGAGTCTCGGGGTACTCTGGGTACTCGGGCACCAGTGGGTACTCGGGCGGGTCCGGGTTCTCCGGCGCTAACCCTGGGTCTTCCGGAACTAGCGGGTACTCGGGAAAATCCGGGTATAGTGGCTATAGCGGGTACAGCGGGTACTCGGGCGTCAGTGGGTATTCTGGCGTTGGTTCTCCGGTATCGTGCATGAAAGTAACGCACAGCACAACGCAAGCAACTAACAACGCCTACACCGATCTCATATTCGACACCAACACGATTCAGTTTGGGTCAGACATGACCCACAGTGTGTCGGTGAACAACGCACGCATCACGTTTAACACCACTGGTAAGTATCTCGTCGGATACAACATGTCAGCGTCGACGACCACTGCTAACCTTCGTCTGTCGGGACGCGTAGTCTACAGCGGCGGTAACGAAGTCGTAGGTTCCGTTGCAAATCAGGATTCTGGAACAGGTGCTTCTTCCAACGGCATTTGCAACACGGTGATCGTGGATGCTACTGCAGCCAACGATTGGATCACTTGTCAGGCTCTGCAGTCTGGTACGGCCTCAACGTGGATTTCCTCAGGAATAGAGTTCTGGGCCCACAAGCTGGACGGGTTTACGGGTCCAACAGGAACATCTGGTACGAGCGGATATTCAGGCACCAGCGGATATTCCGGGTCGGGCGTCTCGGGCACATCCGGGTATTCAGGAAGTCGGCCGGCCGGACAGGTCTTCCTGTCGGCAGCCGGCATGTGGCCGTCTGAGACCAATGGGGCCACGACCAACATCAAGAATGAGTACGCGACCAACAAGATCAATTCGTACTACATTGAGTTTGATTCGACCGCCGTCAAGTATGCAGAATGCGGCTTCGTCATGCCCTCTGACTACAATGGCGGTACAGTCACTGCAACATTCTTCTGGTCACACCCGGTAACCGCCACGAACTTCGGGTCTGTGTGGGGCTGCCAAGGAAGAATGTATGGCGATGCCGAAGCGATTGATCAGGCGTGGGGTACGAATCGGGAAGTGACCGACACCGGTGGTTCTACTGATACCATGTATATCAGCTCAGCAACTGCGGCTATCACGTTGGCTGGAACCCCCGCAGCGAGCAAGTTTGCCCAATTGAGGTTGTACCGGGATGCCACGGATGCCGCGGACAATTTGGGGGTCGTGGCTAGATTGCACGGTGTGATGCTCAACTTCACACGCACGTAAGGAGATCCACATGTGGTGGTTTGCTGCTGGAAACAAGACAACGCAGGCTCTCATTGAGTCGGCAAGCATCAGTATTGACCTGTCCAACTCTTCTGTCCAGAGCTCATTCCTGACCGCACTGTCGACGAATCACGGGGTGGCCGAGGCCGACATCTCTTTCTATTACCTGGCTGACACAGACCCCAGCGTGACCCGAGTCCATAACGGGGACTCTTGGGCCCTGACATGGAGCGGGTCGGCGCCAACGGGTGAGATCTCAGGCATCAGCTTCGCAACGGAGGACGCCAAGAAGTGGCTGCAGTTTTCGGCAAACAAGACCGGGGTACTTGCCAACAACAAGGATATCCTGACCGTTTCAATTACCATGCTTACGGCCAACAAGTCAGGAACTGACACCACATTCTCTGGGGATCTCGATATCCCTGTGTCAACCCCCGATGGGGGAACGAAGGCCCGGTTTGTATTCGTCTCCGGAAAATCGTCCAAGAACTTCAAGTTCTCAAAGTCGGGCTATTTTAGCGCCGGCTCCAAGATGACCAATTATCGTATGGACAACACCCTTACTGTTGAAATCCTGCTCTAAGGAGGACCCAGATGGCATTGCTTGACAACTACAATCTCGCCGTGAGTGCAGAGCTTCAGAACCGTGTAGCAGCGTCCGTGGCTAAAGCCTCGTTCGACATCCTGAATGAGGACCCCGGAACCGCCTACCATGCGGAGCGCGTCGTGTGGGCCAAGGCGAGTATGAAGGACCCCACGGTCGTCACGGATCAGATGATCTGGACGATCGTTCAGGACGCGACGATACAGAGCCACGGCCTTGCCAGCACGGACAATGAGATCCAGAATGTCGTGAACGGGAACATCAACAACTACGCGGTATAACAATGCTGGCATTGAAGAACTTCTTTTCTGGGACGGCAACGATCGTTGACACCGGTCCTTCCGGTAATGAAATGACCTATGACATCACTATAGGTTCAGTGTCAAATGTCAATAAGACCATGTTTTTCTTCACGGTCTACCATGATCAGGACGTGTCCTATGCCAGATCTTACCCCTCAATCTATCTGCTGAATTCTACCACTCTCCGGGTACAATGGAGAAACGTGTATGGTCAAACCTTCACCAGGTACGTTCAATGGTATGTGCTGGAGTTTACCGAGGGTGTCTATGTCCAGCACTACTATTCTGCGGCTAAACCGTCATCCACAATTTCAATCGACGCTGTTGACATAAACAAGTCATTCATCATACCAAGTTGGGGAATAAATCCGACGTCGAGTGAGGGTGGTTCTGAAGTAGCCTATACAGGGGCGAATTTTCAATTTGCATCCCCCTCGTCGGTAACACTCACGAATGGTGGAACGACCATGGAGAAGGTCTCCATGCAAGTTGTTCAATGGGACGGTGCATGGGCCCAGCATTCTCTGTCTACAATCGATACCACGACAGAAGTTGACACGACCATCTATGACGTGAACCTCAATCGAGCCGTTCTGTTTGCGACCAATAATTGGACGAGTGCAAGTGAACCCTCCGGCATAGATCAGATCGCCCGATGCAACGTCAAGGATGAGTACACGCTCCAAATGACCGTGTTCACGACAGGGTACACCCAGAATATTGCGACGTCAATCGTGACCATACCTCAGTTCAAAGTACAGCGAGGGAAGGCATTGATCCTAAACGCCAACTACACGCAGACCGTTTCGATAGCATCCGTCAACACTGCAAAATCCATTCCATGGGTTTGCATGCCTAACAGGCCTTGGGCACAGCGTAATGACTCGGCTCTTGCCTTCTATCACGGTACCCACGCAAACAGGCTGACTTTCGATAGCGCCACACAGTTCACAACCACAAGAGGGCGCCCTTGGAGTGACATCCAGACGGATTGGCAAGTGATGGAGTTTGAACCTCCACCACCCCGCGGCATCGTGAGCATTCAAGACCCTGGAATCTTTTGAGGCACCTATGAAACTCGTCAAAGTCGGAACCAATTTAATCGGGGCATTTCCAGACTCGGAGCCATCCAATAATTTGAAAGAGACTTACGGGGATGAGGCTGAGATCCTATTTGTTCCTGACAGCACCCCTCTTGAGATGGAGACCGAGTATTACGTGAAAGATCCACGTCTGCTGATGACCGTGGAGGATGTGCGCTCCTGTCGCAGAGAAGATGTCGACAAAAAGACGGATGAGATAATTGCCAATGGTTTCATCTATCCAAGCACAGTGATTCGATTCAAGATGGACTTGGAACACCAGATGTCGTACAAGAGCGTCTATGACCTCAGGTCGTTCCTGACGTTCCCCTATACCATTAAGGGTGTGGGTGATGGATATATGGCCTTCCAGAATGAGACAGAGATGGCAAATTTCATCCTGTACGCCTTCGGATGGGTCGGGGCAAATATCCAAGGCGGGTGGGGGCTCAAGGACGGGTTGAGTGCCCTCAACAAAGAAGAGCTCATAGCGTGGGAAGACCCAAGGTAGCCAAATTCAAGGGTTTGCAAGCTGTTTTACATAATACTCTATCAATATTCATATCCTATGTATATAGGCTCTCAAAATCCAAATCCCATATAGGAGGTGGCTGTGGAGTACAACAACTTGGAAATCGACCGGGAATTAGCATCTTTCGACGAGAAAATAGCTCTGGCCCAGCTCGAGGCTACGAAGGCCGCGGAACGGGTTGATGAGCTGAAGTACCAGAAGGCCCGGTTCCATCTGGATATCAAGGTAGCAACGATCAAGGCCCTTCAGGAGCAACAGAAAAACGTTCAAGGAAAATGAGCATGTACTCAGATCAAGAATTCAAGGAATGGAAAGAAGAACTCGAAGAAAGATCTACCAAACTTGAATTCAAGAGGAAAAAGTTTGAGACCGAAAAAGAAGGCCTCATTCAAAGTGTGAGATCTCATCTTAAGGACATTTCTGATAATATTGAGACCCAGATAGAGGCCCTTGAAAAAGGAAATCTCTTTAATGAAGAGGGCCCCATCAATTTTGTCGGGGACTCAGATTCTATTAATATTGACGGGTACATCAAAGAGGCTGTGGAAGAATTGAACGATTTCCTCGATGAAGCATGGGAAATTGAACATGGCCGAAGAAGTCTGAAAGAAGACAAAGAAGAGTATGAAGATGAACTAAAAGGTTCTCAACGTCATAGGCATGCCGTGAGACAGGCCATGTCGAGGATATAATGCCAGGCGATCTTCAAGACCCAACCCAGATGTTCCCGTTTCATAATAACAAGGTTTATGAACCGGGTTCAAATCCGTTTGAGGCGGGGTCTCCTGTTGCAGACCTCAATAGCATGATCCAGAATCTGGCCGGCAGCACTATTGGAAGACGGTTGTCCTTGTCAGAGCTGGAACGGGTCAAGAATAGCTTGGAGACCACCGGGCATCTTCATCGGCAATGGGGCGATGAAGCTGTGCAAAATGAAGTCATTAATCAGGTAAAATCCATATCCATGAGCAAAAAGGTGGCCGCAAAATGGCTGAACTCAACAAGTTGCTGAGTACCGTTAAAGCTCGGAATGATAGCTTGAGTAGCACAGTTCAAGAGTTGTTGGAGTCCTACGAGGAACTCTATCGAGATGCATACAACCAGCTCATGTCGGAGCGCATCTCTTCAAATGGAAGTTTTGATGGGCTAGAGGAGTTTCACCGGTTGGTCAATATCGTCAAGAGAAACAGGGATGTGGTGGGATCAATTCATAGAGGTCTGAAGAGCCTTCGGTCTCTTGATGGATTTGCGTTCATCGAGGAAGATATAGCCGAAGAGAAAAAGGCCAAAGAAACAAAGAAGGTCAAAACTGCCGAACGGAAAAAGAAACGGGCTGAACAAATTGAAGCCAAAGTGCAAGCGCCAACGCTTGATGAGCTGATTGAAGGACCACCGGAAGAGCCTGTCGTTTCGGTAGAAGAGGTGATTGAATGAATAAGAGACGCGTTCGTGTAGTCAACGCAAGTACGCAGTCAACTGAAGCATCCAATGCTCCGATTGTGATTCAGTCACGACCTGATGTTATCATGTCGGACAACCCAAGACCGTCCAGCAAATTGAGCGAGAACGAGATCCGGGCTCGAGTTCAGCGGCGTTATGCCACTTCGACGACTCTTGGTGGCAATATGAATCGCTTTGCAGGCGATGTCATCGATAGTGGATCCGCCAATTTCTACAGCCCCCAGCTCAGCACAGATTTCCTCGAGAAACCTCAGAACCTGCGCGAGCGCCGGGCATTCTACCGGTTCATGTACAATACCAACGAGTTTGTTGGGCAATCGATTGATATTCATACCTATCTGCCTCTTTCGAAACTTCGCTTGGTGCCACCCAAGGGCAGAAACAAGCACCAGAACAATTATGTCTTCAAGTTCTTTCAGGACATGATTGAAGAGATGAAGTTGTTCAAGTCCCTTATTGAAGCAACCCACGAATTCAACCTGTTCGGGGTTACTTTCATTTTCGCTGAAGATTCAGACTATGCGGATATTTTGGACCCGGAGGAAAGGTCTCGGGCGAAAGAATTAGCCAAACAGAAGTCAGAATTCCTCAAGCAGAAGTTTGAAATCAGCGATAAGGACCCTTTGTACAAGGGATGGAAGAAGATCCTTATCCTTCCCCCGGATCAGGTCCGGGCTCGCAATCTACCCCTTACAGATGGTCTGGCGATCGAGTATGTGCCAGATCCTGAGACGAAGAAATTCATCACGTCCGAGATGCCCCTGTATCCGGATGTGATGGCAAATGACCCGGTACAGCGCATTCCAAAGTATGAGATCCCATCCGAGCTCCGGGAAAGAGTCATGCAGAGCGGCGCCATCCCCTTGGACACCGACCCGAATACGGGGTCGTTCGTGTTTGCGCTGACCGGACGAAAGTCTCAGTATGAGCCTTTTGGTCAGTCGCGGGTTGAGCGCTGTGTAAACACGTTGGTCTACATGGATAAGCTGCGTCAGGCCCAAACTTCGATTGCCAGCCGGCATATGACTCCAATGCGAATCGTTTGGGCCGAGCAGCTGAATCCGGATGACGTCGACCAGCTTCGTGAACAGGTCGACCTGGCTCTGGTAGACCCTGACTATTCAATTATTGCCAACTACGAGGTGCATTGGGAAGAAATGGGGTCTCAGGGCCGTTTGTTGGACATTGATGCTGAAATCGAATCCTGTGCAAACCGTTTGTTTGCTGGTCTTGGCGTGACCCGGGAGATTCTGACGGGTGAGGGTACCTATACTGGTAGCAAGATTTCTCTGGAAATCATGAATCAGCAGTATCTGCTCTTCCGGGAACTGATTCAGGACTACGTGGAGAACTACCTCTTCAAGCCAGTGGCTCGGAAGAAGGGTTTCATTGAGATTGATGACTACGGTAATGAAGTCCTGCTCTATCCGCGGTTGAGCTTTACTCGTCTGGCTATCCGGGATAATGAGCAGTTTTTTGATGCCGCCTTCCAGTTATATCAGAAGGGATCCATCTCGGTTGATCTCATTTTGGATATTCTCAACATCGACCCAGCATCGACCCGGGAAAAGTTGGAGCAAGACCTCTTCACGGTCAACGACTCTCAGTTCAACGAGGTGCTGCGGAATCTGTACACGAACGTTTCTACAGCTCTGGTTGAACAGACAGACTTTACGCAGAAGCTTGCCAAATATCTCAAGCTCAATTTCAAACCGCCGGAAGAGCCAGCGGCCGAGGGCGCCTCACGGTTCAGTACTGACAAGAATGTTGCGGAAGAAGATCGCAAGAAGAAAAGGGCAAAAGTGATTGCCTATTTTGACGAACATCCGGAAATGCTCGACAAAATATTCCCTGAGGGGAAACCCAATGGTCAATCTGGCTGATATTCTTCGCATGATAGCGGCCAAGGCTGACGACGACACCATTGTCAAGCCTTTTCGGCCAGAACCAAAAATCAAGCCGGCTCGGCGTCGCCCATCTATAAGGAACAAAAGTCACCGTAAGAACTACCAACGAGACTACAAACGTGAGCAGCAGGAAAACGGTGGGGGATATCACAAAGTCCCTGACAAAGTTCAGGAATGGCGCCAAGAACAGCGTAAGCAGTTGGAATCCCAAGAGTTATAGGCCACTAATAAGCTATTGATATAGGAATTGAAGCAGAGACATCCATTTGGAGATCCTGCAACATGCCCAAAAGAAAAGGGTTAGGCAAAGAGATCACGAAGTCTTTGGAAATCATGGATAAACTCCATGACTGCCTTGAGGAATTTGAAAAGGCGCCTCTCAAAGAAGGTCTCAAAGTCAATAAGGCTCTGGATGACCCCATGCTCAAGCTGGTGAATGATGCGAAAGATTCAGCTACCAAGTTGTCCCATATGATTGAAGACCTTCGTATCAAACTGAATAGCATTCGTACGGATGTGGATGAACGGTTTGGTCCGAATGCAAAGACTGCCAGCGAGGTCATACGAAAATTCTTGGAACGGGTGAACTGATTATGCCAAGTCTTATTCTCCTTGTCCCGCGTGTAGTTGCCGGCTATTGGAGCCAGTTCCCGGAAGTCCGGAACAACGCTTACAAGTACTTCAACTACGATCGCCGGGTTGTTGAAGAAGTTGTTCCGCGGGGCGCCGGCTGTGACCGAGGCCACGACATGTATCATGGCCCCGAGGACCTGACAGACGTAGAGTTCGACCTGCTCGTCAAGAATGCCCAGACACGCATCAATCCGATTCTCGCCAAGTACAGCATGACGGTCGCCTGTGAAGATGCTCTTCACACGGCCATTCGTGATTGTGCCAATGGGCGCTTCGACAACAAGGTCAATGCCAATCGGTTCGCGGTTCTACTCAAAGCCGTGATGGCTCCCGCTCCGAGTCTGGTGGCCCCCGTACAGGCTGCGGAAGTTGAAGCCAGGAGGAAGAAAGAAAAGGCTCCGGAGTCCACGAGAGTCAGTCCGACAACCCTGACGCGCCAGCTCGGGTTGGTGCCTTCTGACATTCCTCAGAGAGCCCGTATCCGGAAAAGAACTCAGGCGCCCACCCTCGTGAGGGAGAAGGGCCAAGTCATTATCCAAGCAAAGGATGGAAACATGGAACGTCTTCGTCTGACCAGAATTGCTTCAATCGTTGAGGAACTTGATGTGGTGGCGGCCCAAATTGAAGCGAGTAATCCGGAGTTGGCATTGGCAATCGACAGGATTTCGGACCGGCTGGAAGGTCGTGAGGCAGGTTTGAGGGACCTTATCGAACATCCAATACTATTCATCAAGAGTCTTTTCCGCAGCTCCAAAGATACGATAAAGGAGCTCGGAAAAAAGGTTGAGCGCGAGGTACAGAAATATTACCCCAATTATGATAGTTGGGATACGGATGTTCGACAAGCTGCAGAAGCGCTGTTCCTCTCAATGAATCCGAAAGCCGTTTCAATGGCCCCCGATGACCTTATTCGGGATGCCAAAAAAGATCCCACTTTGGCAAAGGTGGACGAGCGCCAGATCCGTATGGGTGTTGAAAAGGTCAATGAAGTAATACAAGAAATGCTTCAAAAAATAGGCGCAATTCGTGATAGGATTGGGAAAAACCCGAGTGAGCAAGTGTTAAAACAATGGGCTTCTAAGATCTTGGCTGCGTCAGATACGGCTTCCCAAATGCAAAAGATCAAAAGGGAATTTCCACAGATGGCGTCTTTGATAGATTAAGTCACCCACTAAGGAGGTTCAGATGTTGAGGAATGCAAAGCAGTACACTGAACGGTTGGACAAGATTGCTGAGGAGCTCCAGACAGCCAGCCCCGAGATCGCCCTGCAGATCGACATGGTTTCAGATGTGATCGAGGGTCGTCGTGAGGCTTCTTCACTGAAGTTTGACCCGGACGAGGCTCGTTACATGGCCAACCGGTTTGACTTCCGTGTTCGTGCCCGGAATGCCGACGAACCGTACATGGACAAGTTCAACGGCAGCAACTACGAGCAGACCATTGGTATCAAACGGAATCCGACTCCAGTCGCAGGTGCTGCTCCGGCAGTTGCTCCGATGGCCCCGATGGCCCCGATGGCCCCTGAAGCTGCCCCGGCCCCTGAAGCTGCCCCGGCTCCTGAAGCTGCCCCGGCCCCTGAAGCTGCCCTGGCTCCGATGATGGCGTCGGGACCCTATCGTAAGATTCAGTAGTACGGAGGAATCAAGATGCCTGCACTGTTCCCAATGATGACCTGTGCCGAGAGTTTCCGACCAGGTGATTGTGTCCGCAAGTTCATCTCTGAACGAGCGGTTACTCCATTTGTGGGAGTAGTTAAACAGGTGGTCCCTGCAACCCAGAAAGTATGGGTTCAGTGGCCGATCGCAAACGAGCAAGAGAGCCCGGAGACCTTGATTAAGGTCAATCCTCTGGTCTTCGGGTTCCCCTCTGTTCTCTGTGATAAGGGCTATGATTCCTACGAGAAACAGGTGTCTGAGAGATTATTTGGGGGCAGGTCTAAGTTGGCAACGGAACAGATGGCTCTTCGCATCGCACACGGGTTCGCGACCAATGTGGTGGGCAAGCTGGTCGACGACATCATCGCCTGCAAAGAAGCCAAGCTGAAGGATGTGCAAGCCTACAACCGCATGTTCAGTAAATACAACAACATTTGTTCGGATCATATCATCCGGTTTGCCACTCAGAAGGTATACGAGGGAAACTGACATGGTCATTCATAAGCTTACAGCCGGAGAAAACACGTTCTACATGCTCAGCGAGAAAAGGGGTCGTCCCGCAGGGTTGAATTCAACGTTGGGCATTCCTGAATGGCTGGGTTCCTCCCAATCAACCAACTTGGCTGAACGCCTGTCTGATGTCAAGTTCAGCAAAGACGTGAAAGAAGAAGCCCCACCCCCAGATGAAAACACCGATAAGACCTCATCCCTTTCAGGTCATATCCGTGTAATTGCGAGATTTCTTGAACTGAGCAAGTAAGGTTCTTCCATGGCAATGTTCAAACGTGGACATGCAGCAGTCATAGAGACCGGAATGACCGTCGACCATTGGGTCAACGCGGTTTATGAGACTGCCTGTGCCGATGGCAAGTGCCGGATGAAAACGGCGCGGTCGGTCATTGCCAAGTATGACCCACGGAAATACCTTCTCAGTCATTGCAGCATTATTGCTGCGGTTGATGTTGATACTGCCCCGTCATCCGTGAGTCAGTTCAAAGACTACCTGATCAAGCCCGAGTATTCAAAGTTCGTCAACAACAATGGCGATGCGTGGACCAAACAGTTGCTGGCAGCCTGTTACAAGACTTTCATCGGAGCCAATAATTTCCTCGAACACGTACAAATTTCTGAGCTCGCCAAGGGCAAGGTCATTGACGCGGTTCTTCGTGAAATCCCGATCGGCAAGACAGCTTCGGGTGAGGACGTCTCAACGTTCTATGTAGACATTCTCGTGGCGACGGATCGGAAACACACGGATCTGGTTCGGAAAATTGAATCCAACGAACTTTCCACTTTGTCAATGGGCTGCGTAATCGCCTACAGCGTTTGTACAAAGTGCGGCAAGGTAGCCAAGGATGAGACCGAGGCTTGCCAGCATGTTCGTTATGAGAAGAACAACACGTTCTTCGATGAGCATGGCATCCAGCGCAAAGTGGCAGAGCTCTGCGGACATGTCTCTGATCCAACTAGCGTGAAGTTCGTTGACGCCTCTTGGGTTCGGACGCCGGCTTTCACAGGGGCTGTCAAGCGCAGTATTGTCGAGCCTTCCGCGGATGTCATGGCAAAGTTGGACCACGCCATGACGATTGAAGGC
>Ga0315288_10002513_pt1 | contig 23693 bp, 18 predicted proteins | sample YL17G11_20_MG_FD_203454 | JGI IMG/M metagenome (GOLD analysis project Ga0315288, IMG submission 203454) | Sediment microbial communities from Yellowstone Lake, YNP, Wyoming, USA - YL17G11_20 | ecosystem: Environmental > Aquatic > Freshwater > Lake > Sediment | place: USA: Wyoming | collected... | reverse complement strand
TATCAAATAAGCTGCAAGCATGTAGAAGGCGGTGTGTGTGAGGTTGACTATACGCGCGACGCCAAATATGAGGGAAAAACCTACAGCCAGCAGGGCGTATACTCCGCTTGAGACAAGCCCATATACGATGATATTCTCTGCCATAAGCTGTCCAGCCCAGAAGCCCAGTAACTCCAGGTATCCCCTCGGCGAGGCTTCGCCGAGGGGATACCTTTGTCTGGCTCTAATTCTATATACTTCTCAAGTTATGTCGCAACCTGCGTTTACCAGCCGAGTATTTCCGAATTCTACTGTTGTGTCCAGTATTCGATTACCCACGGAGGCAACTGGTAGTCAACTATGCCTTCGTACTTGACTCCCTGCCAGGAACCGTTTGCTGGCGGCCAGACCCCCTTAAGGGCTCCATTCTGCCATTGGACACCTACGGCGGTCACGTTACCAGGCCCCCATTTCACGTCATGGCTAGCGTCGAAAGCAAAATGGCCTGCTGTGCCCGCGTAATCGGTTTTTTCCAGTTCTACGACAATCTCATCTTGGTCGAGGCTGCCCGCCCTCTCGATAGCCCCCTTCAGGATATAGAGTGCGTCATAGGTTCCCGCATTGTAGGTTGGGGTCTCTCCCATTTCTTCAATGAAGGCATCCATAAATGGCGCAGTCTTCTCAGTGAACTCTACACCCCGAGCATAAGTGTTTAATGTCGTCTCGTAGTTACCGAACCCACCTGTATTCTCGAAGAACTTGTCGGATTGGGCCATCACGTTGATACCAACCGAAGCTGCCGGTATCTCCAGTTCCTCCCACGCTCTAGCGTAAGGTATACCCACCGTCCCAGAGAGAGCGGTCATAATCATATTGGCACCTAAATCTTTGATGGCCTGCAGCTCTGCTGTGACGTCCGTGGCTTTGTCCGAAGGCTGCCAGACACCCACGACTTGGATTCCTTGGGGAGGAAGGTACGCCTTGGCAGCAGCAACTATGGCTTCTGTCCAAGATGCTTTCTCTGCGAGTACAGCTAATTTTGGCGCCATCTTGAGTTGCGCACCTATTTTCTTTGCAACCATCCCCACCAGCAGGAAGTTCAACTGCCCCAGGTAGTTATTGTTGACTGGGGTGATCCTGAACCAGTACTTGTAGCGGTCATAGTTATCAGTCACATTCTTGCTTAGCTTCGTTTCACTCGAGCCGCAGACCATGAATATCTTCTGATTATCCATGGCGACTTCCTGCACTGCTAATGCAGCCTCACTTCTAATCGTCCCCATCAGGAAGTCTACCTTGTCAACGGTGATTGCTCCCTCCGCTGCGCTGGCGGCATCGAGAGGGCTCGCTAGCTCATTGGAGTCAACCTGTACCAGCTTAACCTTATAGTAATCGTCGCCAACCTTGACGCCACCTGCTGCGTTAATCTCGTCCGCTGCCAGGGTGGCTCCCATCCAGTGGTGTTTGCCCATTTGGACCTGCATCGGGCCAATCACGCCCACCTTTATCTCTTTTGCTTCCCCCCCACCACAACCAAACGCCCCTATTATCAGACTTGCGACTAAGAATAAAATTAGTACCTTTGATGCAATTCTCATATATTTTTACCTCCCCTTTAATTCAATCCATCTTGAACCTCTTCAGTTTGAGACTATCCATCACCCCCTTCCCCGGATAGATTAACGCGACTACTGCATCCCAGACAACTTTATCTCCCTCTCTTAAGTCCTCGAGGTCTGATGAGAATTGGGTCGACAACTTCTTACACGATTCAGAGCGTTTTGTCAAGAGCCTGCCAGAGGTTTTTTTATCCCCGGAAGGTCACCTAGCGCACTTAGCCTTCTCGAGATGAACCAGAAGGATAGCGACATCAGCAGGAGTCACCCCGCTGATGCGAGAAGCCTGTCCCAGCGTAGCTGGCTGGAAGTATTTAAGCTTCTCCCGAGCCTCCTTGCGAAAACTGGTCACGCCATCGTAGTTAAAGCTGTGAGGTATAGCTTTCTCCTCCAAACGCCTTACCCGCTCCACCTCAGCCCTCTGCCTCTCGATGTACCCCTCGTATTTGGTCTCAATCTCCACCTGCTCCTCCACATCCAGGGCGAGGTCTGGCTTGCCCAAGCCAAGGTTGAGCAAAAGCCCATACGTTACCTCAGGACGGCGTAAGAACTCCAACAGACTTATGCTGCGCTCCTGGGGTGGCAAATGGAACTTGTGCAGCATCGCATCTAATTGCTCACCCGGTGAGAGATAGGTCTTGCTCAGTCGCTTCAACTCAGAGGAGATAGCATTGCGCTTCTTTTCCACTTTGTTATAGCGCTCCCCCGAGATAAGACCCAATTCGTAGCCGATGGGCGTCAGCCTCATATCAGCGTTGTCCTGCCGCAACAGGAGACGGTACTCAGCCCGCGAGGTGAGCAACCTGTAAGGCTCCGCCATCTCGGTGGTAACCAGGTCGTCTACCATGACGCCGATATACGCCTGCTCGCGGCGTAAAATGAGGGAAGGCTTGCCCTTGACTTTGAGCGTAGCGTTGATGCCAGCTATCAGACCCTGAGCCGCTGCTTCCTCGTAGCCGGAGGTGCCATTGATCTGGCCAGCGAAGAACAGCCCGGGGACAAGCTTCGACTCCAGCGTAGCCGTGGTCTGGCTGGGCAGTACATAGTCATACTCGATGGCATAGCCCACCCGCATCATCTCCACATGCTCCAGAGCAGGTATGGTACGCAGCATAGCCAGTTGCACATCCTCAGGTAAGCTGGTGTTGGCGCCCTGCACATAGACCTCGTTGGTCTGCCAGCCCTCAGGCTCCAGGAAAAGTCCGTGCGCCTCCTTATCGGCGAAGCGCACTATCTTGTCCTCTATCGAAGGACAGTAGCGTGGGCCAATGCCTTTGATGAGGCCCATAAATAACGGTGCGCGATGAAGGTTGGCGCGAATTATTTGATGTGTCTTATGGTTGGTATAGACGAGGTAACAAGGAAGCTGCTGCCGCCACTTTGCCGGCTTGCCCACGGGGTAGGTGGGATTCGGAGGAGCGGTGAACGGATGCTCCTGAGTTTGTTCGAAGCTGAAATAAAGGGGGATATCGCTCCCCGGATGAGGTATGGTCTTGCTGAAATCTATAGTCCTGGCATTTATGCGCGGAGGAGTGCCTGTCTTCAGCCGCCCCAATGTGAAGCCCAGACTCCGCAGGCTTTGAGACAAGCCGTAAGCGGCAAACTCACCCGCCCTCCCCGCAGGATAGGCGGTCTCCCCCACAATCACCCTCCCCGCCAGAGATGTGCCTGTAGTCAGCACTACAGTTTTTCCTTCATAAGTCCAGCCTGTGTTGGTTTTCACCCTCAGCGTGGAGTCTCCGCCAACAATAAGCTCTTCGACTAGCGCCTGCTTGAGGTCGCAGTTCGGCTGCGCCTCCAAAGTGTGTTTCATGGCGAGACCGTAGAGCTTCTTATCCGCCTGAGCGCGCAGCGCCTGGACAGCGGGACCCTTGCCTGTGTTGAGCATCCTTATCTGGATAAAGGTCTTATCCGTGTTGCGCGCCATCTCGCCGCCCAGAGCGTCGATCTCCCTGACCAGATGCCCCTTTGCAGGACCACCGATAGAGGGATTGCAGGGCATGAGCGCCACGTTGTCCAGATTCATGGAGAGCAGGAGCGTGCGGCATCCCATCCTGGCTGCTGCCAGCGCCGCCTCGCACCCCGCATGCCCTGCCCCGACAACTACAACATCGTACATACTACTTATCTCGACTTCCCTACTTTTTAGAATTCTATCACTTTGGTGTTGACAAAGCCAACATTATATGTTAAGTTATCAGAAAATTAAATAAGCAAAGGCTGCGAACAAGAGTAGTACGTTTCCTGCAAGGCTCAGAGAGTCGGGTTAAAGTGTGAACCGATGCCAGCGCAGAAGCGGAATGGGCTTGGGAGCTGCGAGCTGAAATCACTCACGAAAAGAGAGTAAGCTTCGCCGGAGCGGGCACCGTTATCAGAGCCTAGGGTATCGTCCTTCATAAGCAAAGGGCTGTACCTGAGAAGAGTGAGTTGCTATTCCCTCGATGAGGGGGTGGCAGCTAACGAGGGTGGCACCGCGGATTAAACCCCGTCCCTTAGGACGGGGTTTTTTATTTTGCCTTTTGGGGACAAAAGCTATGCCAATCGAATATTTCCCTGACCTGGAGACATTCAGAGGACTGGCGAAAGAGGGCAACCTGGTGCCGGTGTATCGCGAGCTGTCCGCCGACATGGATACGCCTGTATCGGTGTTTCTCAAGCTGAAACAGGAGCCTCCCACCTTCCTGCTGGAGAGCGTGGAGGGCGGCGAGAAGCTGGGACGCTACTCCTTCATAGGGGTAGGGCACAATCTGATATTAAAAGCATCCGGCAACAGAGCCATTATCCATAGAAACGGCGATAGACAGAAGGTACACCTCGAGGAGGGACGAGATTGTCTGAATCTGGTGCAGGAGCTTCTGGCTCAGCGCCAGGTGGTCAAAGTCCCCGGCTTGCCCCGCTTCTTCGGCGGCGCAGTAGGCTACATGTCCTACGATATGGTGCGGCACTTCGAGAAGCTGCCCGAGTGCCCCCACGACGAGCTCGGGCTGCCCGAATGCGTCTTCGTCTTCACTGATACCATGATTATCTTCGACCACGTGCAGCACAAAATGAAGATAGTCTCCAATACTTATGTAGATGGACCCATCGAGGGAGTATACAAGCAGGCAACGACTAAGATAGACTCCATAGTTGCCAGGCTATCCAAACCAGCGCCACCTGAGTTGGGTGGAGCAACTAAGAAAATAAACCCGCAGGATAAAGAGATTGAATCCAACTTCACTCAGGAGGAGTATGAGGCAGCGGTGAGGGCTTGCAAGGAGTACATCTCAGCCGGCGATGCTTTCCAAATCGTCCTATCGCAGCGCCTGAGACGGAAAACAAGCGCCCGCCCCTTCGATATCTATAGAGCGCTGCGCATGCTCAACCCCTCGCCTTACCTGTTCTATCTCGACCTGGGCGGCTTCCAGCTCATCGGCTCCAGCCCGGAGATGCTGGTGAAGGTCGAGGATGGGATTGCCGATAGCTGTCCACTCGCAGGCACTAGGCCAAGAGGGACGACCATCAAAGAGGACGAGTCTCTAAGCTCAGAATTGCTCAAAGACCCCAAGGAGAAAGCGGAACACGCTATGCTGGTAGACCTCGCCAGGAACGACCTGGGGCGGGTCTGCGAGCATGGTTCGGTTAAAGTAACCGAGTTGATGAGTGTAGAAAAATATTCCCACGTCATGCACATAGTTTCAACCGTGCAGGGGAAACTCAGGGCTGGTGAGAACGCCTTCAGCCTGCTGAGGGCTGCCTTCCCCGCGGGCACGCTCAGCGGCGCCCCCAAAATCAGGGCTATGGAGATTATAGCGGAGCTGGAGGGCACGAAGCGCGGTCCCTACGGTGGCGCTGTGGGCTACTTCAGCTACACCGGGAATATGGACACCTGCATCACCATACGCACCATCGTCATGATGAGAGACACGGTCTATCTTCAGGCTGGTGCAGGCATAGTCTACGATTCCGACCCCACGCGGGAATATCAGGAGACTCTGAACAAATTGAAGGCGCTGGGGAGCGCTGTGGCGAAGGCAGAGGAAGAGAGCAGGTACCAGGAATCCGCGCTGAGCACAGGCGAGATAAGATGATTAAGGAAGCTATATCCATAATCGTCTCGGGAAGCAGCCTCTCGTCGGCTGAAGCCAGAGATGTGATGAAAGAGATTATGCAGGGGCAGGCTACACCCGCCCAGATTGGAGCTTTCCTCACCGCCTTGAGGATGAAGGGTGAGACCACTGATGAGATAGCCGGCTTCGCTCAGGCTATGCGAGAAAGCGCCATCGCGGTTAAGCCGAAGCGAAATCAGTTGGTGGACACCTGCGGCACCGGCGGCGATGGCAAAAGCACCTTCAACATCTCGACCACGGTAGCTTTTGTAGCTGCGGGGGCTGGACTTGCGGTTGCCAAGCATGGCAACCGCTCGGTATCCAGCAAGTGCGGCAGCGCCGACTTGCTGCAAGCTCTCGGCGTCAATTTGGAACTAACGTCAGAGCAGGTCGCCCAGTGTATAGACGAAGTGGGAATCGGCTTCCTGTTCGCTCCTCGATTCCATCCCGCCATGAAACACGCTCTGGGGCCACGTCAGGAGATAGGGCTGCGCACCATCTTCAACATACTGGGGCCCTTGAGCAACCCCGCCCAGGCTAAAAGGCAGCTATTGGGCGTGTATGATGCCGACCTCACCAAAACGATTGCAGAGGTGCTTAATGCTCTTGGCTCTGATGAAGCCTATGTGGTTCACGGAGCAGATGGTCTCGATGAGCTTTCTACCACAGGGAAGAACAAGGTGTCTCACCTCCGTAACAGCCGCATCGTAACATTCCACCTCGACCCCCAGGAACTGGGTCTGCCCCAAGCCAGCCTCAGCGACCTCAGTGGAGGCACTGTTGAGGATAATGTCCAGATAACTAAAGTTATACTGAAAGGTGAGCCAGGTCCCAAGCGCGATGTTGTACTTCTAAACGCTGCAGCCGTGCTCATAGTAGGAGGCAAGGCAAGCAGCTTCAGCGAGGGGCTTAAACTGGCAGCGGAGTCCATAGATAGCGGAAACGCCCTGCGCAAATTGGAGCAGCTTATCGAGTTCAGCCGGAGCTTCAAATAAGGGATGAGCATGATTCTAGAGCAAATCGTGAATTCAACCAGAAAGTCAGTGGCAAAACGCAAGTCACAAACGCCTCTGGCTGACTTGGAGAAGGCTATAAGCAAACTCCCATCTCCAAATGACTTCGCTGCTGCCTTGCAAGGAGATGGCATCAGACTGATTGCCGAGATAAAGCGCGCCTCGCCTTCGAAAGGCATGCTCTGCCCGAATCTGGATTCTGTTTCGTTGGCACGCACCTATAGCAGAAGCGGCGCCGCAGCCATATCTGTATTAACCGAGTCAGACTACTTCAGGGGCAGCTTCGCCGACCTCGAGGCAGTGCGCGCTGAGGTAGACCTGCCTTTGTTATGTAAAGACTTTGCCATGGATGCTTACCAGATATACGAAGCGCGAGCTCATGGAGCCGACGCCGTGCTGCTGATAGCCGCCATCCTAACTAGAAGCGATCTGGAGACGCTTTCTAAAACAGCGCACTCCCTGGGTATGGCAGCGCTGGTCGAGGTGCACAATTGCCACGAGTTGGAGAAAGCTCTGCAAGTATCACCGAAAATCATAGGCATAAACAACCGTAACCTTGCTGATTTCAGCGTGGACTTAGATACCACCTTCAATCTAAGACACTTGATACCCACAAACGTTGTAGTGGTAAGCGAAAGCGGCATACACAGCCGCGACGATGCTATCAGGCTTCAGCAAGCGAAAGTAGATGCCATCCTGGTCGGCGAGGCGCTGGTCACCAGTCCCGACCCAGCAGTTAAAATAAACGAACTCCTGGGCAGGCAAGCCTTGACAAGGGAGAGCAACAGGAAACGATAGCATATGGTGAAGGTAAAGATTTGCGGCATAACCAACCTGGACGACGCGCTGGCGGCTGTGGAGTACGGCGCTGATGCACTGGGGTTTGTCTTCGCCCACAGCCCGCGCAAGGTGACCGTCCGGGCGGTCGAACGCATAGCAGGAAAGTTGCCGCCCTTCATCTGCAAGGTCGGCGTCTTCGTAGACAGCGACCTGGAGACCATAAAAAAGACGATGGCGTATTGCCACCTCGACCTGGCACAACTCCATGGAGACGAGGACCCTGACTATTGCGCTGCCCTTTTCCCCAGAGCGATAAAAGTGTTCACCGCCAGCGGTCTGCCCTCAGCGAGTGAGCTAACGAGATATAAGGCAGCAGCTTACATGTTCGACAATGATAAAAAATCTACATTAAATGGTGCCGGACAAAAACGGCTCTGGCAGCTTGCCCGCAAGGCTGGTGATTATGGGACAGTGATATTGGCTGGAGGTCTGAATCCTGAGAATGTGAATAAGGCTATAAGGTCAGCTCGTCCCTACGCCGTGGATGTATCCAGCGGAATCGAGGCAAAGCCCGGCAGGAAAGACCATGATAGAATGCGCGCCTTCATCGCAGCAGCAAAGAGTGCAGGAGCAAATGATTAAAAAACACTTGAAACTGCCAGACAAACAGGGTCATTTCGGTACATACGGGGGTAAATTTGTGCCCGAGACGTTGATGCCCGCCTTGAGCGAGCTTGAGGAGGCTTATGCTAAGGCTTGCGCCGACCCGACATTCTGGCACCAGTTTAATTCGTTATGTTGCGACTACGCAGGGCGACCTACCCCGCTCTATCACGCCCAGAGATTGTCCCAAAAACTGGGCGGGGCGCAGATACTGCTCAAGAGGGAGGATTTGCTCCATACCGGCGCCCATAAAATCAACAACACGCTCGGTCAGGGGCTGCTGGCATTGCGCATGGGCAAACGCAGGATAATTGCTGAGACCGGCGCTGGGCAGCACGGAGTAGCTGTTGCCACCGTGTGTGCTATGCTGAAACTGGATTGCGTGGTTTATATGGGCGAGGAGGATGTTCAGCGTCAATCCCTGAACGTATTCAGGATGAAATTGCTCGGCGCTGAGGTGCGCCCTGTTCCTTCGGGGAGCCGCACCCTCAAGGACGCCATAAACGAAGCCATACGCGACTGGGTGACCAACGTGCGCAGCACTTACTACCTGTTGGGCTCCGTCGTGGGACCCCACCCGTATCCCACGATGGTGCGCGACTTCCAGTCGGTCATCGGTCGAGAGGTCAAGGAACAGATAGTGGCATCTCACAACAGACTGCCCGATTACATAGTTGCCTGCGTGGGAGGGGGCAGCAACGCCATCGGCATCTTCCACCCCTTCGTAGACAACAGAAGCGTGAAGCTCATCGGGGTCGAGGCGGCAGGTCGTGGCTTGGGGAATAATGGCAACCATGCTGCCACCCTAGCCGCAGGCAGACCAGGCGTGCTGCACGGAGCCAAGTCATATCTGCTGCAGGACAAACATGGTCAGGTGAGCGATACCAGAAGCATCGCCCCGGGGCTGGACTACCCCGGAGTCGGTCCCGAACACAGCTTCTATAAGGACACAGGAAGAGCAACTTATGTAGCAGTCACCGACAAAGAGGCTCTGAAAGGGTTCCAGTCGCTTGCCACAACCGAGGGTATAATCCCTGCCCTGGAGTCAGCGCACGCTGTATCTTATGCGTCAAAAATAGCGCCCAAACTGGGCAGGGGCAAACTCATAGTGGTCAACATCTCCGGTCGAGGCGACAAAGATATTCACATCGTAGCTGATGCACTGGGGATGAAGCTATGAGCAGTATTGGCTCCGTCTTCGCCAAGCCAGAGCACAAGGCATTGATAGCCTACGTCACCGTAGGCTATCCCAGCGTGGAAGCTACGCTGAAGATGGTTCCTATGATGGCTTCAGCAGGATGCGATATTGTAGAGCTGGGGATACCGTTCTCAGACCCTCTTGCCGACGGCACTACGATACAGAACGCAAGCTATCAGGCTCTGCAACAGGGTGTGACCCCAAAGACGTGCCTCGAGATTGCCCGCAAGCTGAAGGCGAAGGTAGATATCCCGCTGGTATTCATGACCTATTTCAACCCTGTGTTCAGCTATGGGCTTAGCGCCTTCTGTCGGGACTGCGCGAAGGCAGGTGTCAGCGGGCTGATAATCCCTGATTTACCACCGGAGGAAGGGGCGGAGCTGGAGGCTATATCACAAAAACACAGAGTTGACCTCATATATTTGCTTGCTCCCACGAGCACAAACGAACGAATAGACATAGTAGCGGCGAGGTCGCGCGGCTTCATTTATCTGGTATCGATGACAGGCGTCACGGGCGCTCGTAACAATCTGCCTCAAGAGCTGGAGAGCTTTGTGATGAGAGTCCGCCAGAGAACCAACAAGCCTCTCTGCGTAGGCTTCGGCATATCCAACGCAGAGCAGGCACAGCGAGTGGCAAAGGTGGCAGACGGCATCATTGTGGGCAGCCGCTTGATACAACTGATGGAGGGGAAGGCTGGCGCAACCAGAGCACGCTCATTCATCCAGGACTTGAGGCAAGCCCTAAACAAGCAAGATAAAAATAGAATTAGCAGTCGCAATACAAAAAGGAGGCTTACTATGTAGCAATCAATAAGCCGGAAGGCTTTTAAAATAGTCTCAAAATTGAAAGGAGGAAGAGATGGACACAAAGATTATACTAACCGAGAAAGAGATGCCAACTTCGTGGTACAACATTCAGGCTGACCTGCCGCAGCCCCTGCCACCAATACGGCATCCCGGCACCAAGGAGATAACGCGGCTGCCGCCTCCCCTATTCGCCGAGGCGCTCAACGAGCAGGAGTTCAGCAAGGAGCGCTACATCGAGATCCCTGAGGAGGTACAGGAGATCCTTAAGATGTGGAGGCCCACACCTATGATTCGGGCGTTCAGGCTGGAGAAGGCACTGGACACCCCGGCGCACATCTACTACAAGTACGAAGGGGTAAGTCCCGCAGGCAGCCATAAGCTCAACACCGCTGTGGCTCAAGCCTATTACAACAAGAAGGAAGGCGTCAAACGCCTAGCCACAGAGACCGGTGCCGGTCAGTGGGGCAGCGCCCTATCAATGGCATGCCAGTTCTTTGGTCTGGAGTGCAAGGTTTACATGGTGAAGGTCAGCTACCATCAAAAGCCCTACCGCCGCATCTTGATGGAGACCTTCGGGGCCAAGGTGGTGCCCAGTCCCAGCCAGGATACCCAGATAGGTCGTAAGATTCTGGCAGAGGACCCCAACTCAGCAGGTAGCCTGGGCATCGCCATCAGTGAAGCGTGTGAAGACGCCTTCTCCCGTGAAGATACGCATTACTCCCTGGGAAGCGTAGTTAATCACGTGCTGCTTCACCAGACCGTCATCGGACTGGAGTCGAAAAAGCAACTCGAGAAGATAGGTGTCTACCCTGACATCATCGTCGGCTGCATCGGCGGAGGCTCGAACTTCGCTGGCATCTTCCTGCCCTTCGTCAAGGACAAGATTGCAGGGAAGCAAAAGAACCTGCAAATAATCAGCGTCGAGCCCACAGCCTGCCCTACCGTCACCAAAGGCTTATATGCCTGGGACTTCGGCGATGTAGCTGGAATGGCGCCGATTTGTCTGATGTACACCCTGGGGCACTCCTTCGTGCCTCCTCCGGTACATGCAGGCGGTCTGCGCTATCACGGCATGGCTCCCATCGTCAGCCATCTGCACAAGCTGGGATTCATCGAGGCTCGCGCTGTGAACCAGATACCCACCTTCCAGGCAGCGGTGCAATTCGCCAAGGCTGAGGGCATCATCCCGGCGCCGGAGCCAGCGCACGCCATCAAGGTAGTGATAGATGAGGCTCTCAAGTGCAAGGAGTCCGGGCAGAAGAAGAACATCCTGCTCGCCCTGAGCGGACACGGACACTTCGACCTGGGCGCTTACGAAAAATTCCTCAGCGGGCAGCTTGAGGATTACGATTATCCCAAGGAAAAGGTCGAGGAAGCGCTCAAGCAACTGCCCAAAGTGCCAGCTTAAGCGCTAAATCAGAACTCTGGATAGGCTTCGTAGTGGCGTCCGCCAGTGGCGGACGCCACTTAGCTTGTGTTGACCGTTCGCCCTGATCCTGTCGAAGAGCGAGCCTGCTGATTGCTGACCGCTGAAGGCTGAAAGCTCCCCATTTTGCCATTGCGCGCAGGGGTCAATCGGTGATAATATAAACACTGGTTTAGGATACCTGATATGGCAAGCAAAGAGGAGACTGGCTTAATGGAACTGGTTGACAAGATGCTCGGCGGCGCCGAGCAACCTTTATCGCGCCTTATCTCGTTCGTAGAGACGGATGCCCCCGAAGTCCCCCAGATTATGAAAAGCATACTCCCCCGAACAGGCAAGGCTTACTCCATAGGCATCACAGGTCCCCCCGGAAGCGGCAAAAGCACGCTGGTGGACAAGCTGACAGCCATAGCCAGAGGGAGAGGGCTATCGATTGGAATAATTGCAGTCGACCCCAGCAGCCCCTTCTCCGGTGGAGCTGTGCTCGGAGACCGCATCAGGATGCAGCAGCACTACCTGGACGAGAAGGTTTTCATCCGCAGCATGGCAACCCGCGGCTGTTCGGGCGGGCTTCCCCGAGCAGCCCAGGGGGTGATTAAACTGCTGGATGCCTTCGGCAAAGACCTCATCATAGTGGAAACCGTCGGCGTGGGGCAAACCGAGCTTGACGTCATGAAAACCGTAGATACCACCGTGGTGGTACTCTATCCCGGCGGCGGAGATGCCATACAAACCATGAAAGCCGGGCTCATGGAGATTGCCAACATCTTCGTGGTAAACAAAGCCGACCGCCCCGGCGCAGACCAGTTGATCGTCGAGCTTGAGTCCATGCTCTCCCTGACCCCGAAGAACTCCTACTGGCAGGTGCCGGTTTTGACCGCACAGGCTGTCAACAACGTGGGTATCGAGGAGCTATACCAGGCGATTGAAAAGCATCGCAGCGTACTTGCCTCCACCGGCAAGCTCTCCCAGCAGCGTCAGAAGCAGCGCAGAGAGGAACTGCTCCACGCAATCGAGTGGGGTGTCAGCGAGCGGCTCTCCAAGCTAATGCAAAAGGACGAGAACCTGATAGCGCTCTCAGAGAAGGTGGAGAAAGGCGAGGTCGACCCCTATTCCGCAGCCAGGGATATACTCGGCAACAGAGCTATGCTCAGAGGCTGGTTCGCCAAGCTGGAGAGCGAAGGCTACGGCAAGGATAAGAAGCAATAGCCCTCGAAAGCCCACCGCTTCATAGTGAGAATAGTGGGGGAGATGTCAATAGAAAAATACGCTTTCCCCTCAAGTCATCCCTATTACCTCGAATATCCATTGAAGCTGGAGCCCAGATACGGGCACGGCAAAGCGCCCCATGCCGGGCTAGCCGAGATAATAGACAGGAACAGAATAGCTTACAAGCGCACTTTGGAGAGCTTCCTGAGATTTGAGGATGACTTCATCCGTATCGCCCAAGAAACGCCGCCAGAATCACTGGAGCCCTGCTGGTTCAACTACTGGCTCTCGCCATTCGACTCGGTAACCCTTTACTCGCTGCTCTGTACGCATAACCCGAAGAGATATTTTGAGATAGGCTCAGGCTGCTCCACCAAGTTCGCCAGAAAAGCCATTAGAAATCACAACCTCAGAACGAAGATAATATCCGTTGACCCCTACCCCAGGGCGGAGATAGACTCGATTTGCGACACCATCATCCGCGAACCCCTCGAAGACGTCGATTTAAACACATTCGACCAATTGGAATCCGGGGATATCCTCTTTGTGGATGGCTCTCACCTTTGCTGCATGAACTCCGACGTATCGGTCTTCTTCCTGGACGTTTTACCTCGATTGAAAGCCGGCGTGTTCGTCCAGTTCCACGACATATTCCTCCCCTATGACTACCCGCCGGAATGGAAATGGTATTATTCAGAGCAGTACCTGCTGGCGGTCTACATACTGGCGGAGAGCAATAAATTCGACATCGTCCTGCCCAACGCCTTCGTCACCAAGGATGCAGAGTTGAGCAGCATACTGGCTCCACTCTGGGACGAGCTGAAAACACGCGACAACAACGAAGGCTTGTCCTTCTGGATTCACACAAAATAGCCAAAAGCTGGTGGCATTCTTAATGCTATTGGACTTTTCGGATTTTATTCTCGCTTTGACTAAATGCCTGCCACAACGAATACAACCTTTACGCTGGTCATTGATACTCCCCTAGACTATTGGCAACTGGGGTTTTCGACAAAATCAGAGCATTTTAAAGCAAGTATGAAGCACTACAGGGCGGTGGTGAGAGGAGTATCTGAGCTCGCCTGGTGAATCCACCAATAAGATGGCGCTAGCTCAAGAATCGAGACTACGGTTTGTTCGATGACTTTCGTGGGCTCTGAATCTAATTCTCTAATCTTTCTTGGAATAAGCGGCAAGAAGTTTCAACTCGCCATTTGATTTCGGAGAGAGGCCAAGCCCTGCGGAGAAACCTCCAAGAATCCCTGTCGCTGCCGCAAACTGAAGCAGGGTGATATCTACCCAACCCACCAGGTATTCGCTGGAATAACTATCCCAACTTATATAACCATCAGGCAAGAAGTTCATGCCCAAGAAGCCCAAACTTGCGGCTACTGTCCCGCTAGCTATACAGGCGAGCCCCAAGGCGCCCCCGAGTCCCACCAGCCACAGACGCCTTTCCTGAGTTCCAGCCAGACTATGCCCTATTAGTAACCCCCCGGAAGCCGCTGAAACGACAACCAGGACGCCAATCAAAGGAGCTACGTTCCAGTACCATCTATGATTTTCGGCAAAATAGAAGGAGGTCACAAGAAGCGTACTAACCAAACCTAGGAACAGTCCCAACACCAGGAGTTTTTGAATCTTTGCGCCCGTTGCATACCGGTTCGTTGTTATTTTCAATACCTATCCCTTTTGCTAATAGATGGATTGCACTAGCATATCATGCGCTAAGCTCACCGAAGATGATAGCATAATTATAGCATATTCTACTGGTTCACGAAACTAAGTTATCCTACCTTTTCCTACAATTGTCTCTAGATACTGTGCTTGCCACCTCCCGGTCGGGCATGAAGCACTACAGGGCATCGTTGTCAGAGGGCCGCCTACAAACGTAGGACTTTTGTAATATGACCATTTGATGTGGCAAATTGAACGTTTGCGATATTGTAAGGCGACTTGGTGTAGTGATAACATGTGAACATAGAAGCACCATTGGGGAAGATCAGGAGGGTCACGTGTTGTTAGGGGCCTTTGTCCCCCTCGTCCTCGTAGTTGACTTGGGATTGTTGGTGGCTGCTTTTCTAGTTGTTCGTGAAATCAGAATGCTTAAGAGAGCATTTCGAGGGACGACTTCCAGAGAGCCCCCTATGTCATTGGGACGAGAGTCATCGGCACAAGAATCCAACACGCGATACAAGCCATACGAGCAAGTTATACGAGAGAAACAGCCGCAGGCGAACAAGAATGAGGACAACTCGGCAGATAGGAATCAATGGAGATGGTGAAAAGCTATAATAAGTCGGTAACCCTTCAAGATTGCATGAAGCACTAGAGAGCGCCGTTGTCCCAGGCCCTGTAGTCAAAATCTGAGGGGTTTGCGAGTGTAGGAAATAGAGAGTTTCATCCGGTGCAGCAGGAAGCACTACAGGGCGGTGGTGGGGTGACTTATTGCTGAGGATATGTTATCTACTAAGTGCATACCAAAGTAGCATGTACCAAACTTGAATTTCTTTACCAATGCCCACGAACGATGTGACCAACGTAATATTGACCCAATTCCGAAAATAGTGATAGACTTAGAATGACAGGGAGGAAATGGACTCCCCCAGGCCTGGTTAGAGCCCAAGGTTTCCTTGGGCTCTATTCTTTTTGACCAGAATCCCAGATGTATGAAGCAGAGAATACAAGGCAGAGCGTGAAGGACTTTTCTTAATGTTGGAAAGGCCCCTGACCCTGGACGACCTTGTCTTTGCCAATGTGGACGGGAATCCTGTTGACCCTTCTGTTCTATCTCATGCCTTCGGCAAAATTGCTAGACAAGCGGGCTTGAATGGTGTGCGATTTCATGACTTGCGACATACGTTCGCCAGTCTTATGTTACTTCGTGGGGCAAAGCCTAAGGTTATCTCTGAGGCTCTAGGACACAGCTCAGTAGCCTTTACAATGGACACCTACTCCCATATAATCTAAGGTATGCAAGAGGATGCCATGGCGCTGCTGGACGAAGTGCTGCCCGCAGGGGTAAATAAAAATTCTGTCGCCAAACCGTCGCCAAGCCTTTAAAAGTTAGCTTCGCGAGCCAGCGTAGCTCAGTGGCAGAGCAGCGGTTTCGTAAACCGCCGGTCGTCGGTTCAAGTCCGACCGCTGGCTTTTTAGCTTCATAAACGCCCACTTATGGGGCGTTTTGCCAAAAATATGACACCCTAATCCGAAGACAATTTAGGGTCAACTTCTGGCCTATGGTAGGTCAATTATAGTTCCTAAATCTTAAAAACCAGCCATCAGATACCCGCGGTTTGCAGATAAGTAACTCTAGTTCCATTCTTAACGAGTTCGGGTGTCGAAGTCCCGGTCAGGGTGTCGCCCCAGATTCCAAAGATTGATTTCATAACTCCTGATTAAGCTGTCGGGAGAGCAGCCTTGAATTCCACCAACGAGTAGCCCCTCAACAATGAGAGGTGACATATTTGACTCACATGAGAACAATCTAAGACAGGGCGAAACTCAAATGCTTCTGCAAGGGTCTCTTATCCCATCCCAAGGGAATTCTGCAGTCGGCGGAAGTCTAGTCAAATTCGCCGGTCTAGGTCAAGTTTCACCATGATCCGAAATTGGTCATAACCCATTTTCACCAGTGATTTATGGAATCAACGGAAAGGATAATACTTCTGGTTTGTAAATCGTAGATTTTGTATTTTTTATTTTATGCTGTGCTATAATTGTTCCATCTAAGGTAACTATTATGTCATCAAACATGAGAACCCTGGGCGCTAAGGGAAGCAATCTTCTGACTGAGCTATCTCGCCAAGGCAAGCGTCTTTTCTCCTTCGAAGATGCTGCCAAGATCTACGGCAGTGGTGATGGACGACTACGTAAAATACTGTTCACTCTGGTTAAGCGACACTGGCTCCAGCGCATCGAAAAGGGGAAGTACCTCATTCTCCCGCTTGAAGCCGGACGAGAGGGTGAGTGGACAGAACATGAATTCGTGATCGCCTCACATCTTATCGAGCCTTATTATATTGGGTTCCGCAGCGCCCTCAATTACTATGGCTACACCGAACAGGTCAGTCGGACTGTTTTTATAGCGTCAACCAAGCGAAAACTAAAGCCAGCTCTGGAAATATCAGGCGTGACTTATCGCTTCGTCTATTTGAAAGAACAAAAATTTTTTGGGGTGACCGAGGTGGTAATAGACAGTAATCGGGTGAATATCTCAGACCGTGAGAAGACTATTGCAGATTGCCTTGATTTGTTGGAGTACTCAGGTGGCTTAGTAGAGGTAGCAAAAGCAATTTCTTTCGGTCGCCATGAACTTGACTTCATCAAGATGGCTGAGTACGCTCGGAGGAATGGTAATAGGGCTGTGGGTAAACGACTGGGCTACCTTCTGGAGAATCTAGCCATAAAAGCAGACACTGCCGTTGGCATTCTCCATGAGAATCTGGGCAGTAGCTATGCGCTGCTCGACGCTCTGGCAGACCCACAAGGCCAACATATTCAGCGATGGAGAATAATAGCCAATATCCCTGAGAAAGAACTCATGCAGTGGAAGGTAGTTGGATGATATCGAAGCCTGAATTGCAGAGGCTGGCTAACCGTGAGAAGGTGGCCTTAGGGTTACTTGAAAAGGACTATGTTCTCACTGAGCTTCTCAAAGCGCTTGCACAGGCGCCAAAACTCAGCGAGCTACTTGTTTTCAAAGGTGGCACAGCCTTGCGCAAAATCTATTTTGCAGACTGGCGTTACTCTGAGGACCTAGATTTCACGGCAAAGGACGATATGGCAGAAGAGGAGCTTAGGGAAGGACTCAATAACTGGTACCTCCAAGTGGAGCAGATGTCTCAGATACGGCTTACCACCAAGATGCTTCACAAGCCGAATGGGTATGCACGTATCAGAGTCCAGTTCCTTGGTCCGTTATCGTACCCGGGCATGATTTTCATGGACTTGAGCTTCGATGAGCCTATTTGCCTCGAGCCCGATCGCAGAAAGGTGTTGACCGCTCCCTTCTCATCCGACGATCAAAAAGTGCTCGTGTATCCCCTTGAAGAACTGCTTGCCGAGAAGATGAGGAGTATATCGGAGCGCGGCAAATCCAGGGATTATTATGACGTTTGGAGGCTCCTAAAGGAGCAGCATTCCAACCTGAATTTCAAGCTCTTGGCTACGGTGTTATTGAAGAAACTGACGCACAAGGGAATCACTATTAGCACTATCAATGACTTCCTCCCCAGAAATACCGGCGGCCTGAAACGGTACTGGGCAAAAGACCTGGGGCAGCAGATTAGCTCGCTGCCACCTCTTGACGACCTAATAACCGAATTGCGAGATATGCTGGATAAGCTCGTGGCCCCACATCTTCACTACCCTGATTGGAAGCTCGCTTAGAGGTGCGGAGCCGTGGCTGATGACAAGATAGAACTGGAAGAACTGCGTCGTCAGTTAAACGAGGTGACCGCCGAACGGGACCGGCTGCGGGCGGAGAACCGCCGTCTGCGCCGCAACCTTTCAGCAAAACCGCAAGCTCTGGGCCAAGTAAATCTGCCCCTTTTCGAGGTGAGTCAAAATGCCCCAGCCATTACCGCAACGTCAGCCGCCAGCCCCATGCCTTTAAATAATGAATCACCTCTGTGGGAAAAGGTAAAACTGTTCCGCTCCTTGTTTCGCGGGCGGGAAGACGTGTTTGCGAGGATGTGGCGGAGCAGTAAGAATCAGAGGATAGGCTACAGTCCCGTTTGTCGCCATGAATGGGACCCGGCGCTATGTGACAAGCCAAGAGCGAAGTGTGGCGCTTGTCCTAACCAAGATTTCGCCCCTGTAACCGATGAGGTAGTTCGTGGCCATCTAGAAGGAAGACATACGGTTGGAATATATCCCCTGCTGTCAGATGAGACGTGCCACCTCGTGGCTGTAGATTTCGACAAAGAATCCTGGATGGATGATGCCGCTGCGTTTTTAGAAACCTGCCGTCAAATGGCCGTTCCAGCGGTTATCGAACGTTCTCGGTCCGGAAACGGCGCGCACGTCTGGTTTTTCTTCTCGGAGGCAGTACCGGCTACGGCGGCCCGCAAACTAGGCTGTTTTCTGCTGACTGAAACCATGTCACATCATCATCAGCTGGGGTTGGACTCCTATGATCGACTGTTCCCCAACCAGGATACTCTTCCGAAAGGAGGCTTTGGCAACCTCATTGCCCTGCCTCTGCAAAAGGAACCTCTACAAAAAGGCAACACTCTCTTTCTGAACGAGGCCATGAGACCTCACGAAGACCAGTGGGCTTTCATGTCGTCCATAAACCGCATGAGTCTGTCTGTTCTTACTAAGGTGGTCAATGAAGCGACACAGATCGGACAAATAATAGGAGTACGCACCGTTTCGACCGATGAGGAGGAGAGGCCGTGGGCAATGACACCTTCAAGACGGCCATTGAAGCAAGGGTTAGCTGGCCCTCTACCTGCTAGAATCAGAATAGTTAAAGGTAATCTCATATTTGTGGAAAAGCAAGGTTTATCCTCCCCGCTACTCAATCAGTTTAAACGCTTGGCGGCTTTCCAGAATCCAGAGTTCTACAAAAAACAGAGTCTACGGTTATCTACCGCTTTGACCCCCAGAGTCATCTGTTGTGCCGAGGATTTCCCGCGGCATCTTGGTATTCCTCGAGGTTGCCTTGATGAGCTGCAGGGGCTACTGGAAAGCGCTGGCATTAAGCCTGAAGTGGTTGACGAATGTTTTCAAGGCGCAGCGATTGACGCGAGCTTTCACGGCAAGCTTACCTCGGCGCAAGTAGCAGCCACATCAGTTCTGGCGCGTCATGACAATGGAGTTTTCGTGGCGCCCTCTGGTTCGGGAAAAACCGTGGTTGGTATCCACATGATTGCTAATAGACGGAGGAATACCTTGGTTCTGGTGCACCGCCGTCCTATTATGGAGCAATGGCGCTCTCAGTTGGCCAACTTCCTGGAAGTGGACCCGGAGATGATTGGGCAAGTTGGAGGTGGCAAGGATAAGCGCACTGGTTTCATCGATGTAGCCATGCTACAAAGTCTTATCAGCAAGGGGCAGGTGGCTGACTTGGTCGCCGGATACGGACAGGTAATAGTAGACGAATGTCATCACCTGCCAGCAGTAACCTTTGAGCAGGTGCTAAGGCAGGTCAAAGCGCGGTACGTACTGGGGCTTACTGCCACGCCGTACCGGCGTGACGGTCTACAGCCAATCATTCTCATGCAGTGCGGTCCAGTGAGATACACAGTTAGCCAAAAAGACCAGCAATCTCAAGAATTGCTGCGGCACCGGCTTATCTGCCGGGACACCAGCTTTTCGGTGCCCGCTCAAGAAAGCAAACCATCTATTCATGTTATCTATGCTGCCCTAGTGGCCGATGAGGCCAGGAACCAGCTAATCATTGGTGACCTGATGCATGCACTAGAGGAAGGACGTTCTCCGATACTGCTGACAGAGAGGAGAGATCATCTGGAGTTCTTCGCCAGCAGACTCACCGAATCTGTAGAACATGTAGTTGTGCTCCGTGGCGGCATGGGAGCCCGACAGCGCCGCGCCGTAATGGAGCAATTGGCTTCCATCCCGGCTGATGAAAAGAGAGTCTTGCTGGCTACCGGCCGCTACATCGGCGAAGGTTTCGATGATGCTCGACTGGATACCCTTTTCTTAGCTATGCCGGTATCTTGGAAGGGTACCCTAGTACAGTATGCAGGTCGGCTACACCGTCTTCAAACCGGCAAAACTGAGGTACAGATATACGATTACGTCGATCGTAACGACCCAATGCTGCTACGGATGTTTCAAAAACGTCTCCGTGGATACCGTGCAATCGGTTACGAACATACATAGTCTTGGATGGTTTAATGGAAATGACAAATTACCTTGGTCTTGATATCCGATGCTATTCGAATGGGGGGCATTGGCTGAGCGCCTCTGGCTTGACATTCAACTTTATTTCTTACGGCTCCTCAATCTAAGCGGATTCGCACGGTATAAGGCAAACGCTGCCTCCAGAACTTGTACGATTGAACAGCCCGGCTCGCATTTTAGGTTCGAGCCTCTGTGCGAAATTCGAACCTCCATGTCGGTTCTCTCTGTTTCTGACTATGACACACTATAATCGCCCCGCTCGTTTCTTTGCTAGATAAAAGCCCTTTGATTTTTCCGCAATTTCCTTTACAATATCCTCGCAATTGGTCAGGAGGTTGACACCCTAATCCGAAGAAATCCAGGAAGAACTTGAGGGGCGCTAGCTATAATATGTTGTGTTTACTAGTTAGTTTAACACTACATGTTGTGGCTTGGGCTAGTGTCCCGTTTTAGAAATAGATTGAATAAGTGCTGAGCGATTGATGGCCTGAATCCCGATGTGTGCTACCCGTGACTTGCCCTCTCCGATCCCAATGACTTATTCAAGGTATTTCTGAGACTCGATACTAGCGGGATGTTTCACGATTGAATTTCTACTTCGTAAACCGCCGGTCGTCGGTTCAAGTCCGACCGCTGGCTATAAATTTTAAGGAGGTGCAGCAGTGACAAAAGTCGCCGTTATCACTGATAGCACATGTTGTTTGCCTCCGGAGTTGGTGGAGAAATACGACATCCGCCTCGTCCCCATCTATATCGTCTACAAAGGCAAAAGCCTCCGCGATGGAATAGACATAAGCGCCAGCGAAGTTTATAAGATTATGCGCAGGCGGAAAGACCTGCCCGGCACCTCAACCGCATCAGCGGGTGACTTCCTCGATGCCTACCGTGAGGCAAGCCAGATAGCGGAGAGCGTGCTTTGCATTACGCTCACAGGTGTACAAAGTAAGACCGTCGAAGCCGCAAGGGTAGCCAAAGAGCAGGCTAAAGAGGTGCTGCCCAAGACCAACATCGAGGTTTTAGACAGCCGCGCTGTAGCCGGAGCACTGGGGTTCATCGCCCTCGAGGCTGCCCGGGCTGCCGACAGGGGAGCAGATTTGACACAGGTAGGCAACGTTGCTCGTGTTACGATGGGCAAGGTGTGTCTTCTGGCAATGGTGGACACGCTTTACTTTCTTGCCAGAACCGGTCGCGTCGCCAGGGCGGCAGCCTGGGCTGGGTCGCTGTTGGATATGAAGCCTGTCCTCGAGCACATCCCGGCAGTAGGAGAAACGATGCCTGTAGCGCGCCCCAGGACAAAAACCAAAGCTGTAAACCTCATGCTGAAGCTCATGGCGGAAAGGGTGGGGAATCGCACGGTTCACGTAATAGCGCATCACGCAGATGAACTTGAGTATGGGGAGACGCTAAAGGCAGAGATTGCGAAGAGATTTAAGTGCGCTGAGCTTTATCTCACGGAGTTCACCCCCGCCATGGGGGTGCATGCAGGTCCTGGCATTCTCGGCATATCCTTCTTCACCGATTAGGATGCCTGTCCCGCAGGAGCGGGACAACCAGCATTCTGCGAGCCCTGCTGGAAAGCCTCCGAGCAAAAGAGACAGAGGCTAACACGAAAACGCTCAATGCGGAAAACGTGATAACTACATCATAAGGCAGCAACGTTATCAGAGCTTGATGTTCCTCGTTCATTGTTCCCCTCCCGGCAACAGAGTCCACACGCTTTCGCAAGCGGCGCTTAGAAGCCCTAGCGTAGCTTAATCTCCTGGGAAACCTGTCTGCTTTGCTCCAGCAGCGAATAGATACTCACCTCGCCCAAATCCTTGGACAGCGTGCTGATGTGGCTATCCTTGAGTTCCTCGGTAGTAAAGATATCCATCAGACTTTCGTCTTTATCGCCTTTGACGCTTTTCGCTGTATCCTTGCTTGCTACTACTACAGGGTTGCTATCCGCCATTACAACTCCTCCTTCAAATCAACCATGCACTTAAAAGTGAAAGCGCATTCACAGGAAATCAAGATATATTTCTTGTAGCCAAGCATAAGCCATAGCAGCGCTTCTGTGAATAGCCCATCGGTTCACATCTTTCCAGGAAATCGTAACTGGTAAAATCGTACTCAACCAAACTACCCTTTAAATACCTCGCAACAAGCAGCGTAGCCAGTGGAGTGCAGCCGCCTCCCGATGGCGGGGCGCTACCTCCACCACCAGATGGAGGTTTGGCACCTGTTCCTGGCCCAGCACCAGCACTGCTGCCGCCACCACCACCTCCTCCCCCGCCTCCGGGGTAACAACTGAATAGGCAACTTTAGATAGAAGCCCAGACGCCTCTCTCGAGGCGTCTGGGCTTCACGTTTAGGCTCCTCAAAAGTTATTCCCACCCAACTATTCTTGACACCAGACAAAGGAGAACGTTATGCTATCCGCTAGCACCACTACGGTTCAGTTTTACAGGAGGGACAATGAGCAAGCTTCTGGATAAGCTAGAGCGTATCTCTGAAGGAAGCATTCAGCCTCTGGGTTTCGGGGCTGCTGTGGCAAGGACAAAGCTCACCCCCATGCTGGTCATCGCCAGCATACCTGCGGGAAACAATCAGTTGCCAGCCATCGCAGAAAAGGCAGGCGCAGATGCTTTGCTGCTGACCCTGGAAAGCCTGGATAAGGAGAGTAAGGCTCTGTCCAAAATCAGCCAGGCCAAATTCGATATCCCCTGGGGCGTATCCGCAGAAACACTAACCTCGAAAGTCTTAGAAAGGCTCATCGAAGCTGGTTGCGACTTCGCAGTCTTCTCCTCAGCCAAAACCCCGGCAGCCGTTCTTAATGAGGATAAAATCGGCAAGGTGCTCAAGCTCGACCCCTCGCTGCCGGACAGCCTGGCAAGGACTATACACCGTTTGCAGGTTGAAGCAGTGCTCCTCAGCCCTGCCAGCGACGACGAAGCCACTACCCTCACTGTGCACCAGCTTATGGTTTACGAGCGCCTGGGCGGTGTAGCCGGGAAGCATTTGCTGGCTCTAATGCCTCTCAGTATGTCCAGCGGCG
>Ga0315288_10002512_pt1 | contig 23694 bp, 16 predicted proteins | sample YL17G11_20_MG_FD_203454 | JGI IMG/M metagenome (GOLD analysis project Ga0315288, IMG submission 203454) | Sediment microbial communities from Yellowstone Lake, YNP, Wyoming, USA - YL17G11_20 | ecosystem: Environmental > Aquatic > Freshwater > Lake > Sediment | place: USA: Wyoming | collected... | reverse complement strand
GGTTCATCTCCCGATTAGTTGGCAAAAGCTTGAATGATCTTCAAGGAGAAGTAACGGAGGTCATGGAAGCCATAGGCCTTCCGTTTTATGACTTTGATCTTGTTATTGACTCCTTCCAGCTTTCCGGTATGAATTGGATAGTCGCAGTGATTCAGGATTCCGTACCGGTAGCGACACAAGGTTTTAGCAAACTTGATCACATCCGGATGCTTCAGGGCTCGAGCCAAGGCACACCATTCCTCCAGGGCCTTCTCGGCCCAGGTCCGGGATCGGTAGGTCCAGATGTGTTTGAGTTTGTCTTTGAGGATCAGAACCGCATTGATGACTTTGTTCAGGCGGAGGAGCTCTTCCAGGTGCTGACGATCTTTAAATCTGCGGATATTGGTTCGGTTTCTCAGGAGAAGGTATTTGGCACCTTTGAAGACCGCTTGGTTGGCTTTGGAGGCTTTCCGGTATTCGCTGTGTCGCACTTTATCGATGATCCTGTGGAATTGGGCCACGACATGAAACAGGTCGAAAACGATCTTGACATGGGGGACTCTTGTCTGCACGGCCAGGATATAGGGGTCCCACATATCCATCACCACGGCTTCCAGATGCTGCCGTTGCTCTCGGCTCATGCCCGAGAAAAATCGCTTCAAGGTTCGCGCTTTGCGGTCTTGGCCAACCCAAACCACCCGCCCGGTCTCGTAGTCGAGAACCACCGTCAGGTAGCGGTGACCTTTGCGGATCGAGACTTCGTCGACGGCCAGGAGGCGAAGCCCTTGATAATCGGTCTGCCCATAGACGTCCTCCAGGAACTGCTGATCGATGGCCTTGATCGTTTTCCAGTCCAGTCCCAGATGGCGGGAGACTTCCAGGACGGTCATGATCTTTGCCAGTCCGAAAATATAGCGCGCCAATCTCTTGGTCACCCGCAGGTAGGGATCGAACAGATCGAGCTCTTCGATGGGGGTCTGACGGCAGTGCGAACAGACGATTTTCCGGTACTGACAGCGAATCCAGACCCGAGCCGGACCGAAGTCCAGATCGCGGACCCACCGTCTCTCCCGGCTGTGAATTCGATTCGCCGGCTTTCCGCAGAGATGGCAGATGGGACGGAATCGCTTGTCGGGCACCGCCTCCAAGTAAGCTTTCTTGGCATCGGGGGGCACCCATTGGCGCTTGATCCGGACTCGTGGGAAGGGAAAATAGTGTGATATACTCAGAGCGGACATCATCGGCCTCCTTAGGATTTGGGGTTAGAGACGTTTCATCTCTATTATCCTTTGGAGATACCGGATGTCCAATTCCTTTTTCAAGCATGATAAAATCACTCATTCCTTTCAACTAATCGGGAGATGAACCAATTTTATAAATGTTATATAATTATACATAAGGGGTGAAAAGGCTGAAGGCGATTGAAGCGCATCGGTTCTGTCCGGTTATGAATAATACGGGTTAACAAGGAGGACTAAAAATGCAACCGAAATTTGATTGGCCAGGGGGAAAAAGATTTTTTTTCGGAGCCGTTCTCGTATTATCCCTAGCGTTTGCTCTCCACTCTCACGCCCAGGATACGGCACCGTCCCTAAAACCCGGGAATCCGGCTCCCCCTCTCGGTCTGGAGGTTCTTCTCCAGGCGCCGGCCAACGCTAAGACGTCTTGGGATGCCCTCAAGGGAAACGTCGTCGTCCTCGAATTCTGGGCCACTTGGTGCGGGCCTTGTCGGACTGCGATGCCCCATCTGAACGAGCTGGCCGAGAAGTACAAAGGCAAACCCGTGAGGTTTATCTCTATCACGGACGAAGAGGAATGGCGTGTTCACAACTTCCTTAAGGTCACTCCGATCAAGGGATGGATCGGGCTTGACGCTGACCGTTCGTCCCTCAAGGCTTTCGGCGTTGGAATCATTCCCCATACTGTCCTTGTCGATAGGGAAGGAAAGGTTGCCGGGGTCGTGCAGCCCTCAGACGTCAGTGCGGAGCTACTGGACAGGATGCTGGCCGGCCTGCCCGCTCGCCCGGCATCCGTCCAGACGGCCGGACCGGCACCCGCCCCCGCTCCGGTGCAGGCCGCTACGGATACAACTCCGCTCCTGGTTGAAATCTCTATCAAGCCCTCGAATCCGTCCATCTCCATGTCCTTCTCCGGAGATTCCTTCAAGGCTAAAGGCATGGCGCTAAAAAAAATCATATCCATAGCTTGGGACGTCCCGCCCGTCCGTGTTCTATCAACCGGACCGGCCGGCGATGAGACCTATGCGGTCACGGCCCGGGTTCCAGGGAACCGGAGCGCCGAGTTGAGGCCGCTCCTCCGGCAGGCACTGTCGGCTGCTCTCGGAGTCAGCGTCCGGAGAGAGATGCGCGAATTGGATGTTCTCATCCTGTCCAAGCGCGAAAACGGGAAATCGGCGTTACGGCCGGCGAAAAGCGGTCAGGAAGGCTGGGCCAGGTCCGACGACGGCCAAATCAGCGGCAACGCGATATCGTTTAAGACTTTTTGCGGCGTCCTCGAAGACATGCTGGGCCGCGTCGTCCTGGACGAGACGGATCTTAACGGGTTTTTTGACATCGCGCTCTACTGGGACCCGCGGTCCCCGGACTCAGTCCTCAAGGAAATCCGCGACCAGGTCGGCTTGGAGCTCCGGCCGGAGAAACGCTCGATCGAGATCCTGGTGTTTGAGGTCAAAATTTAGCCCGCTCCCATTAATTCCGCTTTTTGTTCAACGAAGGATGAATCCGGATCGGAGCGGGTCGTCGGGGTAGATAACCCATTCGTTCCTTCCGGTGATCCAGGCGCTGCCGGCGACTTCGGGAATGACGGCCTGATAAGGGCCGAACTTGACAGTTTCTCTAACGCGTCCGGTAAAACACGTCCCGACGAGGCTTTCCACGACAAACGGCTCTCCCTTCTTGATCTCGCCGCGATGGAAATGCAGAGCCGCCCTGGCGCTCACGCCCGTGCCCGTGGGGCTGCGGTCCACCTCGCCGTCGGCGAAGACGCAGACATTCCGGCTGTGATGCTTCGCGTTCTCGGGAGGCCCCACGATGATCGTCCCGTAGAGGAATCCAAGATCATCGGCAAACGGATGACGGATGGGCAGGTTTTCCATGACAGCTCTCTTGACCCTCATGCCGGCCTCGATCAGACTGCGGAAATCCTCAGGCTTCAGTCCGACGCCCAGGTCTCCAGCCCGGCAGAATGCATAAAACGCGCCGCCGAACGCCACGTCATAGCGCACCCGGCCGATCCCCGGGACATCAACGTCTTTATCCAAGGCATACACAAATGAGGGAACGTTGAGGAACGAGACCTCGCGAATGCGGCCATCATGGTGTTTCGCCGAGGCCGTCACCTGTCCGGCCGGCGTGTCGATTAAAAGAACGGGAGTGTCGATGGGAATCATGCCCGTTTCCAGGACGACCGTGGTCAGGGCGATGATGCCGTGCCCGCACATGGTGCTGTAGCCTTCATTATGGAGGAAGAGGACGCCCAGGTGGCTGTCCGGACGCTCGGGCTCGGTGATCAGGGCGCCGTACATGTCGGCATGGCCCCGCGGCTCCCACATCAAGGCTGTCCGGAGATAGTCCAGGTGCTCCCGCGCATAGCGCCTTTTCTCCAGAATCGTCTTTCCGGGAAGTGGGGGGAAACCTGCGGTGATGACACGCAGCGGCTCGCCGGCTGCATGAGCATCGATGGTTGTAATGACGATAGGCTCAGAGGACATAAAAGGGCTCCTTCACGGGGTTTTCAGATGTCGACAAGCAGGCCTTTCCCAAGATTCTCGGCCCGCTCGAGAATGATCCGCGCCGCTGCGACATCCTGCACGGCCAAGCCGACCGATTTGAACAACGTTATGTCATCTTCGACCTCGCGGCCGGGCTTCAAGCCTCCGGCGACTTCGCCGATTTCGGCACGGATATGAGATTCCGATATCAATCCCTTGGACAGCGGGATGATCAAATCGCCCGCCTCCCGGAGCGCTGCGGAGCGCGAATCCACAAATACCCTTGACCGGAGGACCGTCGCTTCGGGAACCTCCCGGACATGGGGTTGGAACGATCCGATGGCGTTGATATGGACACCCGGAGCAATATCTTTGTGTTCGAAAACCGGCTTCTCCGATGTCGTCGCCGTAATAATGATATCGGCCTCCCTCACCGCTTCCGAAGGTGAAGCGGCGGGGGAGATATCGTCAGGAAAGGGCGGCCCGGAAGCAGCCGTTTCTCGAGCGAACCGGCCGGCGGTATCGTTGTCAAGGTCATACACCCGCACCCGGCCCACGGCGCGGACTGTGCAGACGGCTTCGAGCTGAGTCCTCGCCTGGATGCCCGCCCCGAAAACCGCGACTCGACGCGCGCTCCGCCGCGCCAGCAGCTCTGTGGCCACACCCGAGGCCGCTCCGGTTCTGATGGCCGTCAGGAGCGCGCCCTCCATGAAGGCCAGGGGAAAACCCGTGACCGGGTCGAGGACAATGACTGCGGCTGAGATGGTCGGCAAACCTAAATCTCTGTTTCCGGAGAAAACAGATACGATCTTCATCCCGAGCGCTTCGTTCTCCCGGAGATAGGCGGGCATGAAGAGCGAGACCCCTTGGCGGCGCTCAACCGTCAAACTGATGCGTTCGGGGACATCAGCCTTCCCCGTCGAATACAGGATAAAAGCCTCCCTTACGGCCTGAATGGCCAGCGGCATACTCAAGCATTCCCGAACATCATCCCGGGACAGGATCATCACTCTCATGATGGGGATTATATCACCCACCCGATTTTTTTCAATCTGCAGGATCCCAGGAGTTACCCCATTTCTTATTTGGTACTGAAAACCGGGTCCTGTCACGGCCGGGCCCATGACACTCCCCGAATTATCTGGTCATCCCCTGGGAAGAAACCGGGCTCATTCTGAAAATTCGGTCCGTATCATGAATATTCCCCCAGATTATAATAAAAAGAGTCCGACGGTCCGGCGACAGTTGAATTCCCTGTCGGGATTTGATATAGGATAATAGAAAACGCCATGGAAAAAGGAGACCGCCATGTTTGACGCCAAAACCTATAAGCAGAGACGGGCCCAGCTCAAAAAGCAAGTCCCGTCGGGTATGCTGCTCTTCTTGGGGAACGACGACAGCCCGATGAATTATACGGCCAACACTTATCACTTCCGGCAGGACAGTTCATTCCTTTATTTCTTCGGCCTGGATTTTCCGGGGCTGGCCGGAATCGTTGATATCGACGGAAACCGGGACATCCTCTTCGGGGACGACATCAGCCTGGAAGACATCATCTGGATGGGCTATCAGCCCAAATTCAAGGACAGGGCCCGCAAGGTTGGGGTCGCGGACGTCCTATCGAGCGATAAGCTCCAGTCTGTCGTGGAAGAAGCCCTGAAGCAGGGGAGGAAGGTCCACTATATCCCACCGTACAGAAAAGACGCTCAGGTCAAATTGGCCGGGCTCTTGGGCATCGACCAAGCGGCGGTCAAGCCGGGAGCTTCTGAAGCGCTGATTAAGGCCGTGATCAGCCAGCGCTCGATCAAGAGCCGGGCGGAGGTTGCCGAGATCGAGAGCGCCCTCGCGGTTTCGCGCCGGATGTACCTGAGCGCCATGAAAATGACGCGGCCGGGTCTCTACGAACGGGACATCGCGGGGATGATCGACGGTATCGCTATGGCCGGTGGCGGAGCGTCCGCTTTTCCCACCATCCTGACTGTTAACGGCCAAATCCTCCACAACCACTACCACGGAAACCGCATGGAGCGCGGACGTCTTCTGGTCATCGACGCGGGAGCGGAGTCCGAATTGCACTACGCCTCGGACATCACCCGGACCATTCCGGTCAGCGGCAAGTTTACCGGCCGCCAGAAAGAGATCTACGAAATCGTGCTCAAAACCCAGGAAGAGGCCATCAAAGCCATCAAGCCGGGAGTCCCCTACAGAAAAGTCCACCTCAGCGCCGCCCTGACCGTCGCTGCCGGGCTCAAGGACCTGGGGTTGATGAAAGGGGCGCCCGGCGACGCCGTCAACCGGGGCGCCCATGCCCTTTTCTTCCCCCACGGACTGGGCCATATGCTCGGCCTCGACGTCCATGATATGGAAAACCTCGGGGAGAATTACGTCGGCTACGACGACTCCTTCAAGAGGAGCAGCCAGTTCGGGCTGGCATATTTACGATTGGCCAAGGACCTCCAGCCCGGCTACATCCTGACCGTGGAGCCCGGCATCTACTTCATCCCGGCCCTGATCGACACCTGGAGGAAGGAGAAGAAGCACACCGCTTTCATCAACTACGCCAAAGCCGAGGAATATAAGGATTTCGGCGGCATCCGGATCGAGGACAACGTCCTGGTGACCAAAGACGGGTCGCGTGTCCTGGGCCAAAAAATCCCAAAAACCACGGCCGAAATTGAAAAAGCCATGGCGGGCTGACAGCTCGTCTTAAACACCGTCCATCAATATGAAAATCGCTCTCATCCAGCAACACGCCGGCCATAACCGAGATGATAACTTGAGGCGGGGCATCGAAGCTTTCCGCCAGGCTGCGCGGTCCGGCGCTCATCTCATCGCCTACCCTGAGCTGGCCTTCAGCCGGTTTTTGCCCCAGGTTCCCGCCGCTTCCGAGTTCCTCCGCCGGGCTGAGCCCATCCCCGGACCCACGACCGAGGTTTTCTCGGTTTTGGCCAGGGAGCACGGCGTAGTCGTTATCCTGAATCTTTTCGAGCGGGACGGGGATAAAACCTATGATTCCTCGCCCGTTATCGACGCCGACGGCCGGCTTCTGGGGATCACCCGGATGGTGCATATCATGGAGGGACCGGGCTTTCATGAGAGGGGCTACTACACGCCCGCCCCGGAACCGCCGCGGATTTATGCCACCGAGGCCGGGAAGATCGGCGTGGCCATTTGTTACGACCGTCATTATCCCGAATACATGAGGTCCCTCGCCATGAACGGCGCCGAACTCGTTATCGTGCCCCAGGCGGGTACCGCGAGCGAGTGGACCGAAGGCATTTTCGAGGCCGAACTCCAGGTCGCGTCCTTCCAGAACGGCTACTATTCCGCCCTGGTCAACCGGGTGGGCAAGGAAGAGATCCTTCATTTCGCCGGAGAATCTTACGTCGTCGACCCGAACGGCCGAGTCGTCGCCCGCGCGCCCAAGGACCAGGACTTCATCCTCACCGCCGATTGCGACTTCTCCCTCAACCTCCGCTCCTATGCCCGGAAGCATTTTCTCATCGACCGCCGCCCCGCGTTCTACCGCGAATTCAACCTCCTGGACTGACGCCCGGCCATGAAGAACTGGTTCGTCCTCAATACCAAGCCCAAGAAGGAATTCCAGGTCGAAAAGATCTTCACCGAAGCGGGCTTCGAAATCTATATCCCCAAGTACCTCCGGGAAAAAAACGTCCGGCCGTTCTTCCCGGGATACGAGTTTATCATCTTCGACCATCCGGCCCAGTTCCAGCTCGTCAAATTCACCAGGGGCGTGAAAAAGATTGTGGGACCGTCCGACGGCCCCACGCCCATCCCCGAGTCGGTCATCCTCTCCATCAAGGCGCGGGAGATCAATGGGCTCATCGAGCTCGAGAAGCACGGCGAAGAGCCCAAGGTAGGGGACATGATCGAAGTCGCCGAGGGCCCGTTGCAGGGCCTGAAGGGGATCTTCAAGAAGGAGATCGGCGACAAGGAACGGGTCATGATCCTCCTCAACTTCGTCTCCTACCAGGGCCAGCTCCTCATTGAAAAAACCAAGCTGAGGAAAATATCCTAATGACGAGCGATGCCGAATTCCCAAGAAAGGATCCAAAACGATGGAAGTCCCCATCCTCGACCTGAAAGCTCAATACGCTGCCATCAAAGAGGAGCTCCAGCCCAAGGTCTTGGAGATCTTCGCCAACGGCGGCTTCGTCCTGGGTCCCGAGGTCGACGGCCTGGAGAAAGAGCTGGCCGCCTACCTGGGCTGCCGGTTCGGCGTCGGCGTCTCTTCCGGCTCGGACGCGCTCATCGTCTCTCTCATGGCCATGGGCCTCGGGGAGGGGGAGGCCGTGGTTACGACTCCCTTCACCTTTTTCTCCACGGCCGGCGCCATCTCGCGATTAAAGGCCCGACCCGTTTTCTGTGACATCGAGGAAACGAGCTTCAACCTCAGTGCCGGCCGCTTCCAGGAAATCCTGGACGCCAACCAGAAGAAGGGATATCCCCTGAAGATCAAAGCCGTCATCCCCGTTCACCTTTACGGGCAGTGCGCCGACATGAACGGCATCCTTGAAGCGTCCCGGAGCCATGGCGTTGCGGTTATCGAGGACGCCGCCCAGGCCGTAGGGGCCGAGTATCCGGCCGTCGACGGAGTGAAGAAAGCCTGCGCGATGGGAAATATGGGGATTCTTTCCTTTTACCCGACCAAGAACCTGGGCGGAGCCGGCGACGGCGGCATGGTCCTGTCCAACGATGGGGCCCTGGCCGACAAGCTCCGGGCTTTGCGCACGCATGGAGAAAGGCAGAGGTATTATTATGACTTCATCGGCGGGAATTTCCGTCTGGATGCGCTCCAGGCCGCCGTCCTCCGTGTCAAACTCCGGCACCTGGAAGACTGGCAGGAGAAACGGAGGGAGAACGCGGCGCTATATAACCGGAAGTTCGGGCACTCGGGTCTGGAGGATGCCGGCCTGATCACGGCGCCAAAAGCCCTCTACGAAGACACCGGGATCACGCATTATCACACCTATCACCAGTATGTCATCCGCGCCCGGAAACGGGACCAGCTCATGGCGTTCCTCAAGGAAAGAGAAATCGGGTCCTCAATATTTTACCCGCTGCCGCTCCATGTCCAGAAATGTTTCGCTTACCTGGGCTATCGCCAGGGCGATTTTCCGGCTTCGGAAAAGGCGGCGGAAGAAGTTCTGGCCCTGCCGATCTATCCCGAGCTGAGCCCGGAGCAGGTCGATTGGGTGGTGTCCTCCATCGTGGATTTCTATAAACAATAGGCCTCGTCCCGCTTTATAATCGCTGAACGTCAACGACAGGTGCTGCAGGATTTTCCAGAACAACTGGAGCAACTTGAAGATGAGGCGGTCAGGCGGTTGTTTCCGCCTCCGATTCCGAAAGCGGAGGGGAGCTTACGGACTCCCACAGCGCCGCAGTCCGGGCAGACGACATCTTTTTCCTTGCCGATGCGCATCAGGCATTCGAACCGCCGGCCACAGCGCTCACAGAGAAAATCATAAATCGGCATTTCGCTTCACAGCAGCATTTTATCGGCGAAAAGTGCGGCTGCGCCTGGGCTCACCGGCCGCCCTTTCCGAGAACGGCCACAACCTCGATTTCCACTTTCACGTCCCGGGGCAGGCGGGCGACTTGAACAGCGGCCCGGGCCGGGTAGGGGGTCGGGAAGAATTTGGCGTAGATCTCATTCATCTTGCTGAAGTCGTTCATGTCCTGGAGAAACACCGTGGCTTTAACCACATCGGCCGTCGTGCTTCCGGCGGCTTCCAGGACCGCCTTCACGTTTTCCAGGACCTGCCGCGTCTGGTCCTCGATCGGGCCGGCGTTCAGCTCTCCCGTGGCCGGAATGATCGGGATCTGTCCCGAGGCGAACACAAAGCCGTTGGCGATGATGGCTTGGGAATAAGGGCCGATGGCCTTCGGGGCCTTGTCGGTCTTGACTTCCTGTTTCATGGGTTCACTCCCTTTCTTTTCATTGAAGACTCGAGCCTGGAGAAGGGGCGCGCAGCCAAGCGCCGCCAGGGCTTCCCGTCTCTTCATGGCAAGCTCTCCTTCTCAGGTCAAAATGGAAATCTTGACCGCCGGGCTTTCCATGATCTCCCGGCCGGTCCGAGCTACCGCTTTAATTATATAAGAACCGGGCTTCAGCGTCCAAGGGTAGGTAAAGGGATAACGGCAGACGCCGGTGCGTTTTCCGTTGATCCACCATTCGACTTCGCGAACGTCCCAGGCCTGCGGCAGGCGAACTTTTAGCCGGATGGCCTGGAAATCCCCACGGAGAACAGGGTCCAACTTGAAGACGTCGCCGTCCTGTGGAGAGGAGATGACAAGGCCGTCCTGGGATTTTTCCGGACGGAGCGGGGAATAAACGGTCGGCCGGACGGCATTATGGGAAAGGCCGCATGAATCCTTCGGCTCCGTTCCCCGGATGAATACCTCCTCTATTCTCCCGGGACATTCCGGCGACGGCTTCAGCCCCGAGAGCGGGCAGACGGCCGCCGTGACCACGTCCTCCGGCCGGGGAAAATCCCGGCCGGCGTCTCCATTATGCAAAAGGAACATGATGTCCCGGAATAAGGGTCCGCAGCCCGAGATGCCGGAAACGTTGTGCATCGGCTCCCCGTCGAAATTCCCCACCCACACGCCCACGGTGTAACGTGGACTGTAGCCCACCGTCCAGTTGTCGCGGAAGTCCTTGGAGGTCCCGGTTTTCGCGGCTACGGCAAAGGGCAGGGCGAGCGGCGAGTTGTAGCCGAAAGCCGAAATCCGGGCGTCCGGATCGGACAGGATGCTCGTGATGATAAAGCTGACCTCCGGGGAAAAAACGCGCTTCGGCGTGATGGAAAGAGACGCGCGGTTGTTCATCCTGTTTGTCGCGAGGAAGCCGAGGATCGATCGTTCCTCTTGATAAAGTCCGCCCCGGGCCAGGCAGGCGTAGGCCCGGCAGAGCTCGAGGAGGCTGACCTCTCCGTTTCCCAGGGTCAAGCCGACTCCATAGAAGCCCGGGCCTTTTTCCAGGCTGTCGAAAGACAGAGATTTGAGCCGCTGGTAGAGGAGATCGGGCCCCAGGGTTTCCAGGACCCGCACCGCCGGGATATTGTAGGAGCAGGCCAGCGCGTTCCGCAGGCTTACCGGGCCGTGATATCTCCGGTCGAAATTCCGCGGTAGAAAATATCCCTCAAGGGTTGAAATCTGGGCTTCGGAATCCTCGAGGATGGTGGCCGCGGTCATCCCTTTCTCAAGCGCCAGCGCGTAAGTGAAGGGCTTGAGGGCCGACCCGGGCTGGCGCAGGCTGAGCGCGCCGTTGACCTGTCCATCGTGCGCTTCGTCGAAAAAGTCGCGCGACCCGGCCATGCTCAGAATCTCCCCGTTCTCGTTGTCCAAAACCAGCACGGCGCCGTTGGTGACGCCTTTATCACGGAGGTCGTTGAGATGCTCCTTGAGGAGGATTTCGACCTTCTTCTGCAGACGGACGTCGAGGGAAGTCCGGAGGGCGTCCCACTTCCGCCGCTCTTTCAAGGGAATACCCGAAAGGACATATTCACAAAAATGGGGCGCCCGGAATTTTTCTGCGGCCGGGAGGAGATTCAAATTTTCCTCGGCGGCCCTATCCCGTTCCGGCCCGGTGATGAATTTAAGCTTGCGCATCCGGTCGAGGACATCAGCCTGCCGGCGTCTGACCTCTCCGAAATTTCGGTATGGGTTGAGGCCGGAAGGCGAGCGGGGAATGACAGCCAGAAAGGACGATTCCGCCAGACTGAGCTGGGACGCGGGCTTATCGAAATAAAGGCGGCCGGCCGCCTCAGCCCCCAGGGCCTGGTTCCCGTAAGAGATACGGTTCAGGTACTGTTCGAGGATCTCTTCCTTCGAGACCGAATGTTCGAGCCTGACGGCCATCCAGGTCTCGAAGAGCTTGGAAAAAAGATCGCGCCGGCCGCGGTAGATATTCCTCACCAGCTGTTGGCTGATCGTGGAAGCGCCCGAGACAACCCGTCCCCGCCGGATGTTCTGCCAGAAAGCGCGGAGGACAGACGGAAAATACACTCCCGCGTGAAAATAAAAATCCTTATCCTCGGCCGCCAGGGTCGCCTTGACGAGATAGGCCGAGACTTCGCGGAGCCCGACCCAGCGGCAGCGGCCGCCGTCGTCCGAAAGGACTTCCCTCAGGAGGATCCCGTTCCGGTCGGTGATGCGAAGCGATACGACCGGCGCCGGGCTCAGACGGCCGCGGGGAAAAGGAATGTAGAGAGAGGCCAACCCTCCCAGGAAGAGGGCCAGAAAGACGAGAGCAAACCGCTTCAGCAGCTTTTTCATTTAATAATGACAACCGTCGTCTCGGCGCTCCTTCCGAAGACTTCGGGCGTATACATTTGCTCTATTTTTGTCCCCGGCACAAGGAACATCCCCGGAGTCAGGGCGCGGGCTAGATAGCGATGAACATGGAGGCCGGGAGCCAGGGAATCGGCGAAAAGCAGGACCCTGTCGTCACGCATTTCGGTGTGCCCGAATCCCGACCAGCCTGCATAAGACATCTCCTCTCCGGACAGGCCTTCCAGACGGCCGAGGGCCTCTTCGCTCTCAGTCTTGAAGGCTGGATTCACCGCTTCAAACCCGGCCGGCAGTGGGTCGTCCACGACCACGAAGAGGCTCTCTTGGGGAACCGCGATTTCCAGGGTGATGAGGACCAGGGAACCGGCTTTGACCTCAGCCAGAGGCCGGCCGTCGGGAGACGCGATCTTTTTGACGATCGCCAGACCTTCATCGCGAGGCATGGATTTCTGGGCCGACGCATAGGTCATCCGGGCAGAATAATACACAAGACCCTGCCCGCTTTTCTGAACGGCGAGCGGCACCGTTTTACCTTCCCCAAGCTCGGCCAGTCCCGTCTCCGCTCGCGCGGTCGAGCCGGCCCTTCCTCGGAATGGCTCATTCAAAAGGGTTTTTCCGGCGAGCGTTACAATCACCCGAAAGTCCGGCGTGACCTTCTCGAATTTCTTATAGTAATCATTCAGGGCATAGAATGCATACAGGTTTTCCTGGGTGGATCGCCATTCTCCCGTTTTCCCTTTCTCCACCAGCCAGCGGGCCACAGCGGGGAGCAGGGGATGATCGGCGCCGGTTTCAACGAGCGTCTGGAGAATGAACGCCGTGGTCCTCAGGTTGGATTGGTAAATCCACTCTCCGCCGCGGTCCCCGTCTTCCTCGAAGTGGGCCGTTGCGGCCGTGACCTTGATGGAGTTCAACATTTCCTGGAGGATCTGGTTCTGCGACTGGAGGGATCCTTTCCCAAAACGGAGGGCTTTGAGGAGGAGCGTTCGTCCGAACAGGGACATTTCCTGGCGAGCCAGGAACAGCTTCTCGGCATAAGCCGGTTCGGGCTTGTTGAAAAGGGCCATGTCGTAGAGAGCGAAGGCCTGGATGGTCTTCGCAATGCCGGCTGAAACAGAGTATACCTTGGTTTTAGCGTCGTTGAGCAGGAGCTCCCTGAGAAACTCGACGGCGTTTTTCAGGCGCGAATCGTCGACCGCATAACCGGATTCCCTGGCCTTGATGAGAGCGAAGACGGCATAGCAGGAGACATGGGGCGAGGAGCGGCCTGAATCCGGCCAGACTCCGAAAGAGCCGTCTTCCCTCTGGAACGCATAAAACTCCTGGATTTTCCTCCTGACGCTCGCACGAATCTCTTCACGGCTGAGACTGCTCAAGCCAAAGTCTTCGATGACATCCGGCGCCAAAAGATAGGGGAGGATTGAGGAAATCCGCTGTTCCAGGCAAGCATAAGGATAATCTGTAAGATAATCCAGGCTTCCCTTGAGCCCCAAGAGGGCCGTGGCCGACGCCGTGATCTCAAGCTTGCTCTGCTCGGCGAAAATCGAAACGGGAAGCTGGACCCGCTCTTCCGCTGTGCTCTCGGTCTCGCCCGAAAGGGCGACGGTTTCCAGGCTGCGTGGAACCATGATCGGAAGGGACGTCTCAAGACCATCCGTGTCTTCGCCCATTTTTGCCCGGAATGCGAGCTCGGCCGGGCCGGCACGCTCCGCTTCGAACGAAAACAAGACTTCGCGGCTTTCTCCCGGATTGAGAATGATCGTCCGGACGGCATCCGGGCCGATGAGCTTGATCCCTTTAACCGTCAAGCCGACCTCAGCCGTCCCTTTCACCGAAGTCTGATTATGTAAAACGACGCCCCCCTCGAACCGGTCGCCGATGCGGCTGAACCTGGGGAGCGAAGGCTGGAGGAGAAGGGCTTTGGACACGCGGAAAGCTGTTTCAGCGCGGCCGAAACGTGAATCCTGTGTTTGGCCGATCACCATGACCCGGAATGATGTCAGGTTGTCGGGCAGGGAGAACGTCACTTTCGCTTCGCCGTTGCCGTCGGTCACGACCGAAGGGTTCCAGTAAGCGGTGGACTTGAAATCGCCGCGGAGCTCGACCTCGGAGAGCTGCATGGGCACGGCGGCCATTTTCATGGCTCCTCCTCCGCCCGTTTCCTCGCCCTTCTCTCCGTATTCGCGCTGGCCCACGATGTGGATGCGGGTTTCCGATGTCTGAACCGAAAGCGGCTTCTCCCCGTAAAAACGGAAAAACGGGTCCGGAGTCTGGTAGCCGATGAGGTTGAGAACGCCGATATCCACCACGGCCACGGCCAGGGAAGCGGGCGCCCCGGCCTCGGGAAAATCTTTCACCTTGAAATTCAGGGTCACAAGATCCTTGGGATGATACTCCGTTTTGTCAACCTTGACTTCGATGGGCAGGCGCTTCCGAGAAGGGTCCACCGGCAGATTGACATAGCCTATTTTAAAAGATGGCTTGCCGGGGTCTTCTTTCGAGTTCGTTTGAGTCGGCGACGTCCTTCCCGCGACGAGGATAACGGATACAAAAACGTTGGGAATGTGCTCGGACCTGATGGGGACTTCGATCCGGGTCGAGGTGCCGCTCAATTCAAGGACCCGGCTCTCCAGGATGAATTCCCGCTCAACGGTTATGAGGGCCTGGCATCGCTCATAAGGGGATTTGACGAGGATCCGCGCATTGTCACCGGGCCGGTAATTATCTTTGTCCGCGACGAGTTCAATCGTGTCGTCATCGCGCCGCTCCCACGGCACATAATCCTCGCCGGTGACATAAAACGAAGTCGTCGTGGTCACGGCATTTCCGCTACTGTCCGCGGCCTCGGCAAATAAGACATAAAAGCCGGATTTCTGGGGTTTGAAAGAAACCTGGACGGGCTCGTTTTTCGTCTGGACCTGCTGGGAGGCGACCTCGGTGTCTTCTTTCTCGGTCTGCCACTCAAACCGGCCGCCCACCCCTGCTTTCCTCACCGAGCGCCATTCTCTCTTGACAAGCCTGACCTTGACCTTTTTTCCGGGGATCGTCTGGCCTGCCGGGTCTGAGGCCAGGACGCTGACGGCCATGGTCTCGTCTTTCTTCAGGAAGGTCGTCTCCGGCCGGAGGCCGATATAGAAAGCGCCGCGGTGGACCAAGGTCTGGATCCGACTGGAGATGGAGCGGCGGCTGGGGCTCTGGACCGTGGCCTCGAGGACGGCCACGACCGAATCTCTTTCTTTTTCCGCGAGAAGGGGAACCGTGAGCTTCAGCCGGCCGTTGCCGTCCAGCGTTCCTTCCCCGGAAGTAAGAAGCCGGCTGTCCTCGTTCCCGCCTTCTTCGTCCCACCAGTCCAGCTCGTTGCCGAAGAGAAACCCCTCGTGGCCGGGAGGGGAGAAGGAAGTCCGGTTGAGCCGGAGGTGCCAGGAGGCCTTCTGCCCGGCCATGGCGCCGCCGAAGAGGTAATTGGCGCGGATCTCCCCTTCATATTTCTGTCCGAAAACGAAGTCGTCCTTGAGGGAGCGGAGATGGACCTCGAATTCCGCCGGCCGGAAGGCCTCGATACGGAACGACTCGGAGAAGCCCGTTTCCTTTTCGCCGTCCTCCTGGGGAGGGACTTTGACCTGGACCCGATAGGTGCCCAGGGAAGCCTCCTCCGGAGTCTGAAAATCGAACGAAAAGGAGCCGAATTCATCCAGGGGAAATTTGTCCTTGAACACGGACTTCTCAAAAGGATCGAAGATCTCGACCTGGAGGCCTTGCACTTTGGGGAGGACGAACTCTCCCTTTTCGCTCCGCCGGACCAGCCCTTTGATATGGACCGATTCGCCGGCCCGGTAAATGCCCCGCTCGGTGAAGAGATATCCCCAGACGACTTCGGGCGCGGGGTTCCAGTCATAAGCGATACCGAAGCGGTAAGGGTAGATTCCGGTTCCCCATTCCGAGGAGGTGAAGGCTGTATCTTTTCCTTTGCGCGCGAAAACCCACTGCTGAGGCTTGTTCCATTTGTCTTTGCTCTTCATTCCCAGGATTTTCCATCCCGGGCTTTGGGCCTTGCCGTCCTGGTCGGTCTTGCCCTTCCACTTGACAGCGTTCGTGTCGTCCCGGACCTCGACATCGGCGTCGGGTACAGGCTTTCCCGTCTTGAGTTCAGTCACCCAGATCAGATTGTTGTCGGGCGAGAACTTCGCCGAGATCCCCATCTCGGTCACCTGGATGAAGGCCTTGGGATAGCGATCCCACTTGTCCGGAAGGCCGGTGTCGAGCTGCAGGTAGACCAGCCCATAACGGTCCGAGAGGATCTCGCGGAGACTGATGGGAACGTTCTGGCGCCTGTTCCGGGCGGATTTCAGGTCGAGCGTTTTCTCCAGGCCGAACCATCCGGGTGCGCCCGGCAATTTCTCGCTCGTTCGGAAAGCCATGGGGTTGGTGAGGAGGGGAACAACGAAATCCCGCCCCAGGTTGACGGCCTGCACCTGGACCCTATCGACATTCATGATCGAGAGGGGATAGTTCGGCTCTGCATAAGCCTCGATAATGCCGAAACCCGTTGTCATGGATACAGACGGCGGATAAGCCGATGTGGAAAACTCAACCGCCACCTCCCGGCCGAGCCTGTTGCCGAAGGCGTCCATGAGATCCTCGGAGATGAATGCCTTGTATTTAGCCTCGGGTTCGAAAGGCAGAGTCAGCCAGAGCTCATCCGAGCCGTGGTCCCATTCATTGTAGTAATCTGGAATTTTGACCTCGGGTTCGAACCGGATCTTGCTGATGAATTCCTTGTAAATCACTTGGTTTGAGAATTTGAGGCGGAGCGGCTCATAGGGGTTGTGCGGATTCCCGATTTCGCACCCCTCAAAGCGGAACGGCTTGAAAGTCTCAAAGCTGAAGGCCCGGGAGTTTTTCATGCCCAATGGGCCCTGGGCCGACGGCAACCCTTCGCCGAGCTCGACAAGATACCTCAGTCCGGGCTTGAGCCTTTCCGAAGGCTCAATAAGCAGGACCTGGTCGGCGGGCGCTTCGAGGCCTTCTTCCTCCAGGCGCTTGACCGGGGGCTGACTGACCCGGAAATCGATACGCGTCTCTTTCCCATCCTCGCTCAAGCCGGTGAGAGAAATATATTTCCTAGCCTTGTCTCTCGACACGGACTGGTTGAAAATGAGCAGGACCTGAGTGTCGAGTTTGACCCAGCGCTGATTTTCCGCAGGCACGGTGCGGAGGAGGAGAGGCCGGATCGTGCTAAATGACCAGCGAAAATCATCTTTGAGGGTGTATCCGTCAAGGGAACGGGTCCCGGCGGGAACGGTGACTTTAATTTCGGTGGCTGCGGGGAGCTTTTTATCGGAGCTGAAGACCAGCGTCTTCGTGCCCAACCAACGGAATTTCCCGGAGTACGGAGGATTCAGTTTCAAAAAAGAGGCTCCCCGGCCTTCGGGCAACGTCTCGAGGGGGACCATGGCCCGGTCGAAAATGACGACGACCGCATCGGATTCACGCGCGGAAGCCGTTTCCCCCTTCGGCGAGACGCTGAGGACTTTCAGCTCACCGCGGCTCTCTTCGCCGCCGGACGGGGAAGGGGCCGCTGGTTCCTTCTTTTTGCATTCCGAAGCAGCCAAAATCAGGAAAAGGCTCATGAACAAAAACAGTCCCCGACGATTTTTCTTCATGGTTTCTCTCTCCTCAAGGTCTTGCTTTCATCCTATGAGAAAAACGGCCAAAGTTCAAGTGAAGAGAAGTCATTTCCGAAACTCCATCTGAACTCTGGTGACACTTGAATTCTGAGCTTCAGACAGATGGGGACTACTTCTTTAAAGACGCTGGTTCTCAAGACGCCGATAGGAGTGGGAAGTCAACCGCTTTTCTTCAGCCCACTTTGGGGTTCGCCAGAAAACGCGAAATTGAATCAGGCGAACTCTCTCAGCACCGCGGTGAGGAAAGTCCAGAATTTCTCGACCGAGCCAGGATGGACCCGTTCATCGGGCGAGTGGGGATGCTCCATGGTCGGCCCGAACGAGATCATGTCCATGCCCTTGAATTTCTCACCGATGATGCCGCATTCGAGCCCGGCATGGACGGCCACGACTCGGACGTCCTGGCCGAATTCTTTTTTATAGAGGTCTTTGCAGGCCTGGAGAAGCTTGGAGTCCAGGTTCGGCGTCCAGGCGGGATAGCCTTGCGGCTGGACGATTTTCGCGCCGGCGAGGTCGGCGATGGCCTTGATCATGTGCCGCGTGGCCCCGAGGGCAGACGCCACCGAGCTCCTGCTGCAGCAGAAAATCTGGGCACGGCTCTTGGCACAATGGACGATGGCCAGGTTGGTGGATGTCTCGACCAGCCCCTTGATCTCCTGGTGCATGGTTAGCACGCCGTGGGGAAAGCCGAGGATAAGGTTGAGCAGCTGCCTATGAGAGGCGGCATTCAAAGGAAGCTCTTTCTCTTTTTCGATCCTCCCGAACGAGAACTGGGCGGACGTCTCAACGGCTCTGTACTCGTTTCGTATCTCGTCGAATCCCGCCTCGAAGAAGGCGAGCATTTTCTTGGCCTGGGAGCCGTTGATGTAGAAGTCGGCCCAAGCCTCGCGCGGAATGGCGTTTCTCTTGCTGCCGCCCTCGACCCGGATGAGCTCGAACTTGAATTTTTTCCCCGCCATGTGGACGAGCCGGGTCAGAAGCTTGATGGCATTGCCGCGGCCCTGGTGAATGTCCAGGCCGGAATGGCCGCCTCGGTAGCCGATGAGCTTGAGCCGATAGGGATCCTTAAAAGCGTTCTTTTTTCTCTTGATGGAAAGCGTGATTTCGGAGTCGGCGCCGCCGGCGCAGCCGACGGTGAAGGTGCCCTCCTCTTCGCTGTCCAGGTTGATGAGCTTGCTTTCTTTCAGAAAACCCGGCTGGATCTTGTTGGCGCCCGTCAAGCCCCGTTCTTCGTCGACCGTGAAGAGAAATTCAAGGGGGCCGTGGACAAGCGACGCATCTTCCATCAAGGCCAGGCAAGACGATATGCCGATGCCGTTGTCGGCGCCCAGCGTTGTCCCGGTCGCTTGAATCCATCCGTCGACAAGCCGGGGCTTGATCGCGTCCTTGGAAAAATCAAAAATCACATCCGAATTCTTCTCGCAGACCATGTCCTGGTGAGCTTGGAGGACGACACCCGGAGCGTTCTCATGGCCGGGGGTCGCCGGCTTTCTGACGAGAACGTTGCCGACCGCGTCCCGTTTGGCTGAAAGTTTTATTGATTTGGCAAAGGACAGGATATGATCGCCGATGGCTTTTTCGTGTCCCGAACAGCGGGAAATCTTCAAGATTTCGGTAAAATGTTTCCAAATGTTTTCAGGCTTGAGCCCGGTAAAAACGTCTGACATTGATGCGCCTCCAGGTGAGCGATATTGATAACAAAGAAATGATGCCACAAATGGCTTCCGCTTGCAAGACAAACCGCCTCCGAGTTTGCCCAAAGGGGACGGTTCTCGGCCGGCGCCCATTGCTCTTTATCCAATTGATCCTGGCCGCCCCGGAGAACCGTCCCCATCTTAAACATCCCCGCCTTCTCAGCGTCTCCTTTATATTGCGGAAAAAGATAGGCTTCCTTCATGATAAGCCGATTTGACATTTCCCGGGGGTTCCCATAAAATCACCACGTTTTCGCATGCTCGAACAACACATCCAAAGCTTTCAAGGACTTTTCCATTCCACCCCGCAGATTCACGCTTCCGCCCCGGGCCGGATCAACATCATCGGCGAGCACACCGATTACAACGGCGGCTATGTCCTGCCCGCGGCCATCCACCTGAGAACTCATGTTTTCGCGGCCCGCAGGCCTGATGATTTCGTCCATGCCCGGGCGGAGAATTTCGGCGAGTCCGCTTCCTTTTCCCTCAAATCTCTCGGACCGTCCCCGAAACACCATTGGACCGACTATGTCCAAGGGATATGCGCGGTCCTGAGGGAGGAAGGCTTCCGTCTCGGCGGCCTCAACCTCCTGATCTGGGGAGATGTCCCGCTGGGAGCCGGACTGAGCTCCTCTGCCGCTCTCGAAATCAGCCTTCTCAGAGCTGTGACCGGGCTCTTTGATATCTGCCTGCCCCCGGAAAAAATCGCCCGCCTGGGCCAGAAGGCCGAGCACGAGTTCGCCGGCGTTAAATGCGGCCTCATGGACCAGTTCATCTCGGTCTTCGGCCGCAAAAACCAGGCGCTCTTCCTCGACTGCGAAACGTTGGCTTTCGAATATTACCCCCTCAATCTGGAGAAAGCCGGCCTCATCATTCTTGTCTACGACACTCAGGTGAGGAGGACTTTGGCGGCCTCGGAATACAACAAGCGGCGCCGGGAGGCCGGAGCAGCCCTGGACGTACTGAAAGCCGAAGGCGCAGCCGGCTATAAGACAGCCACCCTTGAAATGCTCGAGTCGGCCCGCGGGAAGATGGAAGCCGTGCCTTACAAACGCGCGCGACATATCATCCGCGAAGACGAAAGAGTTAAGCAAACCGTGGCGGCCCTGAAAAAAGACGATTTTCTGAGCGTAGGCCGTTATCTCTTCCAGTCCCATGAAAGCCTGAGGGACGATTACGAAGTCTCCTCGGCCGAGCTCGACCTCGTCTACGATCTCGGCCGGGATTTCCCGGACTGCTACGGCGCCCGTATGGTCGGCGCCGGCTTTGGCGGTTCAGCCATCGCCCTGATCAAAGCCTCCGCTGAGGATGCCTTCAAAGAAAAAGCCTTGGAGGCGGCCCGACAGAAGAGATTTCCCCAGCCCGTATTCAGGGACATCTTTGTCGGGGAAGGCGCATCGGCCGTCCTGCTGGATCAAAAAGGCCGGCTATGAGCCTGACCCATAAAAGGGCCTTGAATGAAATGTCATCTAACAAATTCGGCGGAATTCTTGTCGCGGCTCTCATTTTTTTGGGATGGCTTCCGGCCGGTTCGCTTCTTTGTGCCCCCGGATCCCCCCGAAAAGCCTCGATAATGACAAGCGTTTTTCCTCTCCTGGAATTCGCCAGGGCCGTGGCCGGAGAAGAGGCCGAGGTCAAGCTCCTTCTTCCTCCAGGAGCGGGCGTCCACACCTGGCAGCCCCGGCCGTCCGATCTCGGAAAGCTCTATGCCTCGGACCTATTCATTTTTATCGGCTCCCGGCTGGAGCCGTGGGCCCAGGATATCATCAAAAGTCTTTCCGGCCGAAAAGTGAGGGTCCTTGAGGTATCCGGATTTTTGACTTTGATGGAATCCGGGAATGAAGGTCACGGGCAGGAAGCCGGCCATGGCGTTTTCGACCCGCATGTCTGGCTCGACTTTGAATACGATCAGACCATCGTCCGCCGCATCGGGGAAACTTTGAGCGAGCTCGTTCCTGCGGCCGCCGCGACGTTCCGAACAAACGCCGAAAGCTATATCGAAAAACTCAAGACCATGGACGAGCTCTACAAGAAGGATCTTGGCTCTTGTCGTCTGCGGACCTTCATCGTGGGTGGACATGCGGCTTTCGGTTACCTCGCCCGCCGTTACAACCTGAAACAAATCTCACTCTACGGTCTCAGCCCCGATGCGGAGCCCACACCCAAGCAGATGATCGAGGTCATTAATCTATCCCGGAAAGAAGGCCTCCGGGCCGTCTTTTTCGAGTCCAACGTCAACCCGAAGCTGGCCAAAGTTCTGGCCAAAGAGATTCAGGCCAAAACCTTGACGTTGAATCCCGGACATAACTTGTCAAAAGAGGAAATCGCCGCCGGCATGACTTTTCTCCGTCTCATGGAACAGAACCTCAAAGCTCTGAAGGAAGGTTTGGGCTGTGAGTGACGAAAAGGTTTTAATTTCTGTGGAGAACGTTTCCTTCGGCTACGGTCCGACGACCGTCCTCGACCGGGTGAGTTTCCCTATTTATGAGGGGGACTTTCTGGCCATCCTCGGTCCCAACGGCTCGGGTAAGACCACACTGGTCAAAATCATCCTCGGCCTGCTCAGGCCGGGCGGCGGACGGGTGCTCCTCATGGGGAAATCCCTGGATTCGTTCACGGAATGGTACAAGCTCGGCTATGTCCCGCAGAAAGCTGCGCACATCGATTTATTTTTCCCGGCCTCGGTCAGGGAAGTGGTGGCTATGGCCATTTTCTCCCATCGGAGCCGGCTGCGATTGTCTAAGAAAGAGGGCCAGTCGGCCGTCAGCCTCGCCCTGCGCCAGGTCGACATGGAAGAATTCGCGGAGCGGGCCATCGGCAGCCTCTCCGGTGGGCAGCAGCAGCGTATCTTCATCGCCCGCGCTCTCGTCACCAGCCCCCGCGTCCTCATCCTGGACGAGCCCACGACCGGAGTGGACAGACAGACCCAGGAGATGTTCTATGATATGCTCCACGACATCAACACCTCGCGGGGGATCACCATCATCCTTATCACCCACGATATCGGAATCGTCAACCGGCATATCACCCGGGTGGCCTGCCTCAACCAGCAGCTCGTCTACCACGGTTCGCACGAGGAGTTCTGCCACTCCCAGGCCTTCAAGGACATGTTGGCCGGAGGACACCATCTCATCTCGCACCGCCATTGAAAAAAGCCCATGATGGAAACACTTCTCGGCTACGGTTTTCTCCAGCGAGCTCTTCTAGCCGGGATCTTCATCGGCCTCGCCTGCGCTCTGTTGGGCGTTTTCCTGATCCTGCGTAAGGACGCCATGATCGGCCACGGCCTGGCCCATGTGACTTTCGCCGGAGTGGCGCTGGGGCTGTTCCTTAATGTCCTGCCCCTCCTCCTGGCCCTGGCCGTCGCCGTCGCCGCCGCGCTTGGAATCATGAAGCTGAAGGATCGGGCCGGGCTTTATGGGGACACGGCCATCGGTATCTTCAGCAGCGCCGGCATGGCTGCGGGAATCCTGCTTGTGACCCTGTCCCAGAAATTCAACATCGACCTCCTGGGCTACCTTTTCGGAGACATCCTGGCCATCGACCCGCTGGAAGTGGGACTCTCCACGGGACTGGCTGCGGCGGTGTTGTTGGCCATCGCCCTGAATTACCATCAACTGATGTACATGACCTTCTCCCCGGAATCGGCCAGGGCCTCGGGCGTCCGGACGGGCCGCCTGGACCTTCTCCTGACCGTTCTCACGGCTGTGACTGTTGTCCTGGGCATGAAGGTCGTCGGTCTTTTGATGGTGACGGCGCTGCTCGTCATCCCGGCGGCTGCGGGTCTGCAGGCCGCGGCCAATTTCAAGAAAGCCGTCCTGGTATCCGCGCTGGTCGCGCTGGTTTCGGTGGTGGGGGGCCTGGCCGCGGCTGTCGCGCTGGACCTCCCGGCATCAGCCGCGATCGTCATCCTGTCGTTCCTGATCTTCGGGATGACGTTTCTTTTCAGAAAAAGGCGTTTTTTTTAACCTGCATTAGTCCTTAATTTTTAGCCCGCATTATTCACAAATCTCGCGCAAAAAGGCTGGAATCGTCATGCCCATCCGGGGGAACAGCCAATATATGGACAAAGCGACCATAGTGGGACTTCAGGAATGAATTAACCTGCATTATTCATTAATTTTAAGTTGGAGAGACGGAATCAATGAATGCTTCAAGGGGGAAGGCCGGGATGGACGAAGCGACCATAGTGGGACTTCGGGAGCGAGTTCATTCCGGCCTTCCCCCCTATGGAATCCGGTTTATGAATAATTTAGGTGGTTCTCTTCCATTTGGTATGGGTAGC
>Ga0315288_10002511_pt1 | contig 23694 bp, 25 predicted proteins | sample YL17G11_20_MG_FD_203454 | JGI IMG/M metagenome (GOLD analysis project Ga0315288, IMG submission 203454) | Sediment microbial communities from Yellowstone Lake, YNP, Wyoming, USA - YL17G11_20 | ecosystem: Environmental > Aquatic > Freshwater > Lake > Sediment | place: USA: Wyoming | collected... | reverse complement strand
GCCAGAGCACTAAGGGAGTCGGATGCCTACCCCGCCATGGCCGAAAGGGGCTATGGCTGGGAGAAACTCATGTCGGAAATGTTCTGCCAGGAATACTGGGCGGAACGTGGGATGAAGACATTTGTTGCTCGACTGCACAATGTTTATGGCCCGGACGGCACCTGGGATGGCGGTCGGGAAAAGGCCCCGGCAGCTATCTGCCGTAAGGTCATCGAAGCTAAAGACAGCGGCAGCCACGTGATCGTCATCTGGGGTGCTGGCACGCAAACTCGCAGTTTCATGTACATCGACGATTGCATTAAGGGCATCGATATGATCATGCACTGCGACGATTTGATCGCTGCTCCCATCAACCTGGGTTCGAGTGCGCTTATTTCCATCAACGATCTGGTCAGCCTCGTCGAAGAGATCGCAGGGGTGAAACTCGAGCGGAAGTATGACCTTGGCGCGCCGAGGGGCGTCGCCGGCCGTAACAGCGATAACACGATGATCAAGGGGATTCTGAATTGGGAGCCCAACACCCCGTTGCGCGAAGGACTGAAGAAGACCTATGCCTGGATCGAGCAGCAGTACGCAGACCGAAAAGCTGGCAAACGGACCGGCAGCGAGCATTGTTAGACCGCCAACCCTTATGGACGCACAAAAAGACACAGATATCACTTCTGTTATCGGCAAGATTCCGTATCGGATAGCATTGGCTGGCGGCTGGATTGATCAACCGTTTGTGTCAAAGCTCAATCCCTCTCCGCCCGGCTCAATGGTTGTAGTCGCCCTGGAGCCTACCTTCCGCTTTATGGATCGATGCGGGATAGCCACGAGCACCCGCGAGATCGCCAGGAAGCTGTGGAACGAAAGCTTGCCGCATCGAGATCCCAGGGAGCTGGTTCGGGAACTGTACGCCGCAGAGAACCAAGGCAAACCAGAACCATCCGGATCGCAGGATATGGCCGGCCTGATTTATCCCGGCGTGAACCGGCTCGACTATGATTACGGTTATGAGGGTGGGTTCTTCCCGGTGCATATCGAATGCAACAGCGACCCGGATATCGCGCACTGGTTGGAGGAAGTGATCCACATCGTGCCGGTCGCTCCACGTCCCGATGGTTACAACCCCTTGGGTGAAAAACATCTGGACCCGGAGTGGATACGGAGGCTGGGCCAGTCGGGCAAGCAATGCTTTGATGCCATTCTGGCGAAAGACCTCAGAGCTCTGGGGGCTTCATTGAAGGAATGCATGAAGTGCTGGGAAGCACTTCTGCCTCATACGGTCCGGCATCCGGCCATCACCGTAGATCTTTTGGCGCTGCTGGGTTGCTACCAGTCCCGATATGCGGGCGCCATGTATTCGGGATGCGGCGGCGGATATCTCTACGTTGTATCCGAAGAGCGGGTGCCGGGTTCGATCCGCATGAAGGTCAGGTTGGCAGCGAGACGCGGCTAGCATGAAGAAACTCGTCGTAACGGGAAGCTTTGACAACCTGCGGTCTAGCGACGTCCGGTTCTTGGAAGAAGCCGCGAAGTCAGGGGACGTGCACGTTCTACTCTGGTCCGACGAGATCGCACGCTGCCTGGAAGGGAAAGCCCCAGAGTTTACGGTGGAGGAGCGTCTGTATTTGCTTCAGGCAATTCGGTATGTCAGGGAGGTGAGGCTGGTGACGGGGCGCGGGGAACCTGACGCCAGAGCACAGATGGATGAGGTGCAGCCTGAGATCTGGGTGGTGGATGAGGCAAGCGATAGTCTTCAGAAAAGAGCCTATGGCGAGTCGCACGGGGTGGAGTATCGTGTTGTGAAAAAGGAGGAGTTGGAAGGCTTCCCTGTAGTACGGGTCGATACCCCAGGAGAACAATCGTCACGAAAGAAGGTGATGGTGACTGGCTGTTTTGATTGGTTTCACTCTGGGCACGTCAGGTTTTTTGAGGAAGTCTCCGAACTGGGTGACCTGTATGTCGTCGTGGGGCACGACGAGAACGTCAGACTGCTCAAGGGGGAAGGTCACCCCATGTTTTCGCAGGACGAACGCCGATATATGGTTCAGTCTGTCCGCTATGTCAAACAAGCCCTGGTATCCACGGGCCACGGCTGGATGGATGCCGAGCCGGAAATTGCCATAATAAGACCGGACATCTATGCGGTAAACGAAGACGGAGACAAACCCGAAAAACGAGCGTTCTGCGAAGCGCAGGGCATTGAATATGCTGTTCTGAAACGCATACCCAAGGAAGGTCTCCCGAGAAGGGAGAGTACCGATTTGAGGGGACTTTGAGGAACAGCGAGGTAACGCTGTCAGGTTGTGGATGGGTAACAGGCATCACCCACCTCTGAATCCGGCTAGAGCTCTCCAGGTAGTTTGCGCTGTTATGCAGGAGGAAGAGGATGAGAGGTCCGCTCACACCTTAGGGTGCCGTGCTCGGGCAAGGCGGTACGCGGGGTGGGGGAGGCCTCCCCGATTTCTTCGGGACAAGTCGCGGTCTCGGCCCTTCTTGCGCGTCGAGAGGCCCGGAAGATGCTGGCCGAAGCGGTCACGCTTTATCTGGAAACATGCTTCGAAAGCAACTCTCCCTACCTCCGGCCGGTGCCCGCCGAAGAGGATCCTCGGAGCAACCCTCCGGAAAACCTCGTGGAGATTTTTCCTGTTGAGGTGACCTGCCGAATCTACCCACTCAATTGAACTGAGCCGACTCACCTTGACTCCGCCCGCTCTCGGCTGCAAACTTGACACCTGCGGAGCCCGCATCTATGAAGTCGTTCTCACTCAGGAACCTTGTGCTCACGCTTGCGGTGGCTGGTGCGCTTGTCTGCCCGGCCGCTGCGCAGACCACCGAGCGCGACGAAGTGCGCCGTGCCGTGAGCGAGCGTCCCAGCGACCCCTGGCCGCGCGGCGTGGGGCATGTCGTCCTTGCTCCGCCCGGCAGTCGCGAGGATTGGAAGGGCTACCACGAGCCCGGCGGGAACTTCAGTCCCACCGTCGGCAGCTTCGGCGTGTCAATTTGGGCGTTTGACACTCAGGGCAGGCTTGCAACGACCAGCGACACAATTCCACTGGAGCAGATCGACCAACGCCTCGACTGGGGCACGGCGCAGCGCATCCCCTCAATTCGGACGCAGACACCTTTCTATGAGTGCCGCTGGTCGCTTGTCGGGCCGGTGGCGGTCCACCGCACTTGGCGGCTTGAGCTAAGTCGCGGAAGGGAGCACGCGCGGCTTGCGCTCGTGCTGCGAAGCGTGGGTCCGGCCGGGGGGCCGGTACGCGCGCTTGATTGGGATGGCACACGGCTTCGGATTGACGACCGCTGGTCGGTCGTCCTCGCCCCTCCTCCCGTCGCAGTCAGTTTGGGGGAGGAAGGCGCAACGGGCTGGCTGGAGCTGCCCTCGAGCGGCGCGAGTATCCGACGTTGGACGGGAGACACCGGGTGGGGTTACGCGGCCCTGGCCCTCGCCGATTCTCCCCAGACGCGCATCGAGATCGAAGACGCTCATCCCATGCCGTTGCCGGGTTTGCGTTATGAAGGCACACGCTCTGGTCTTCAAGTCACTCTTCCCGACCCGCGTTTCACGGCATCGCTCGATGCGCAAGTGGCGCACCTGATGATGGGGCTCGTGGGTCGCGAGACGCGCCCCGGCGAGCCCACCAACTATCCGCTTGCCTGGCTGCGCGACGGGGCCTACACCGTCGTTGCGCTGGCCCGCGCCGGACAGCTCGATGCTGCTCGCCAACTCGCGACTTACTTCGCCGAGAACGATTTCTTCGGTGGCTTCGGTCCCGAAGCGGACGCGCCGGGGCTGGCGCTGTGGGCAATCGAGGAGGTCTCGGCGCGAGTCAGGGATCACGAGTTCGACGAATGGCTGTGGCCCTATGTCTTTCGCAAAGCGGAGTTCATCCTGGAAATGCTCGACGCCCGGCAGCCGATCCGCAAGCTCGTGCGCGGGCCCATCGTGCCGGAGCACTGGGACGACCCGGAACTTTCGCTGGTCTGCGAGCCCGCGCGCGGCGGTCTGATTATCGGCCGGATGGACTGGCACCGGCCGGTGCTCTTCGTGAACGCCGTCAGCTATCGGGGCCTGCTCAGCGCTGCGGCATTGGCCCAGCGGCAGGAACACCGGCAGCATGCCGCGCGCTGGCGCGAGCGGGCAGCAGACTTGCAGCGCGCCTGGTGGCAGGCTTTCCAGCCGCCCGAGTCCGAGAACGAGCGGACGTTCATCAGCGGTCTCTGGCCAACTTGGATTGCCGCCTCAGATGCCGAGGCCTTTCGCCGCGGTCTTGCAGCCCGCTGGGAAAAGCTGCGCGACGCCCAGGGTGGATTCCGCGAGCCGCGGCTTTGGACCTACTTTGACCTCGCCGAGGCGCATCAATGGCTCTTCCTGGGTCAGCCGCAGCGCACCTGGAATACCCTTGAGTGGTACTGGGGTCATCAGGCTTCCCCGGGCCTCTACACGTGGTGGGAAGGGCAGGGCGAGGAAAACACTTTCCATCAGTGGGAACGCGTGCGCGGCTGGGTGAATCCGCCCCATGTGACGCCGCACTACTGGACGGCCGCCGAGATGCTGCTCCTGCAGATGGATATGCTGGCTTATCTCGACGAGTCGGCGGGCGAACCGACACTGGTGGTGGGTGCAGGCGTGCCGGCGGGTTGGCTGGACCGGCCGCTCAGTGTCCGCGGTGTCTCCACGCGAATCGGCCAAGTGGATTGGTGGTGGAAGGACCGCGCGATGGACGTCGTGGTGCGGGGCGGGCGATGCAAGGTGCGACTCGGCCCCGCCTTTGCCCCGGGAACGCCGGTTCGACTCAGAACCTTGAATCCTTAGTGCCAGCGCCGCCTGCGCCAGCTTAGCAGCGCGAGTTGGGCAACTTCCTCACAAGGGGTTGCACGAGCGACGATTGAGGGGTTCTCTCTTCAGAGACCGAACAGCAGGTTAACCGGCCCAACCCTTGGCGCGCTCCACGGCGCGCTCGAAGCCAGCGTAGAGGTCTTCGCGCCGCCCGGCTTCCATCGCGGGTTCAAAGCGGCGAGCGATTTTGAGCTGGCGGCTTAAATCCTGCTCATCGTTCCAGAAGCCAGTGGCCAGGCCCGCCAGATAGGCGGCGCCCAAAGCCGTGGACTCGGTGGTGGCAGGCCGGTCGACGGGGATGCCGAGGATATCCGCCTGGAACTGGCAGAGGAAATCATTGCGCGCCGCCCCACCGTCCACGCGGAGCACTTCCGGGCGCAGTCCGGAGTCTTCGGCCATGGCATCGACTACGGCGCGGGTCTGGTAGGCAATGGCTTCCAGTGCCGCGCGCACCACGTGATGGCGGTTGGTGCCGCGGGTGATGCCAACCATGGTGCCTCGCGCGTAGGCGTCCCAGTGTGGCGCCCCCAGCCCTACAAACGCCGGAACAAAGTAGACCCCGCCGGTGTCGGGCACCGCCCGGGCCATAGCTTCGCTCTCCGCCGCGTCCTGGATGAGCTTCATCTCATCGCGCAGCCACTGAATTGCGGCCCCGGCAATAAACACGCTCCCCTCCAGCGCATACACCGTCTTTCCCTGGCGGCCCCAAGCGATGGTGGCGAGCAAGCCTGATTGCGACTGTGGAATTTCCGCGCCCGTATTCATCAGGAGAAAGCAGCCTGTCCCGTAGGTGTTCTTGACCGCCCCCCGCCGGAAGCATTGGTGGCCGAAAAGCGAAGCCTGCTGGTCGCCTGCCACCCCGGCGATGGGGACACTCGCGCCGAACAGGTCCGTATCGCCCAGGACTTCGCTCGAGGATCTCACTTCGGGGAGTAAGGAAGCGGGAATGCGGAAGTAGCGGAGAATCTCTTCGTCCCAGCTCAAGGAACGCAGATTGAAGAGCAGGGTGCGCGAGGCGTTGCTGACATCCGTCGCGTGGGTGCGCCCGCGCGTCAGGTTCCAGATGAGCCAGGCGTCGATGGTCCCGCAGGCCAGTTCGCCGCGCGCGGCCCGCTCCCGCGCCCCGGGAACGTTCTCGAGCAGCCAGGCGATCTTGGTGCCGGAAAAATACGCGTCCGTGACCAGACCCGTCTTCTCGCGCAGCGTCTGGTGAAAGCCCTCCTGCCGGATGCGGTCGCACATGGGGGCGGTGCGGCGACATTGCCAGACGATGGCATGGTTGAGCGGTTTGCCGGTGGCGAGGTCCCAGAGCACCACGGTTTCGCGCTGGTTGGTGATGGCAATAGCGGCGAGGTCTGCGGGCCCGACCCTTCCTTCCGGCCCTGCCGCCATAACTTTCTCTGCCACCGCCCGCTGCGACTGCCAAATCTCTTCCGCGTCGTGTTCCACCCAGCCTGGCTGCGGGTAGTACTGCTTGAATTCCTGGCTGGCCGAGGCGCAGACATTCCCCTCGCGGTCAAAGAGAATCGCACGCGAGCTGGTGGTTCCCTGGTCAAGAGCTAAGACGTATTTGGGCATGCTGGTCGGCCGCTTAGCTTAGCGATTCGGGGGGCGAACATCAAACGCTAAATGTTGGATTGCAGGCAGGGGCCGCCCGGTGCAGACCTTTGCGGCGCATCACCGCGCCCGAGGAAGCATCGGGGCTCATAGGGCACGAGTAGACGTGTTCCCAGGAAGTTTCGTAAACCCGCTCCCGCATCCCGTAGCACCCGACTTGCTTCAAGTGGGCCGTTTCTTCGTCGTTTGGCAGGAGGGTCCCTCCCCGGGTAGATGGTGTCAAACCATACCGCAAGGAAATAGGCGCCGAGAAATGCGGGTCGGGGTGTTGGATTCTGCGCGGAGCTGGTTGCCGCGATCTAGGCGCGGTGTTTCTTGCTGGGGCGGTACTTCTCCCGGTACTCGTCGAGTTCCTGGTCGGAAACGGTGTAGTGGCGCTGGAGGGGGCTCTCGGGGTTCTCCGTGGCGAGCTCTCGCTGTAATTTCTGATAGCAGAGGCCGGCGGCATCCTGGTAGGGCACATGTCGCTCGACGAACGCTTGGTTGGAAATGGTCAAGGTGAACTCACGCGGCTCGTTCTTGGCATCCACGACGCGGTAGGAGTAATCCCTGCCACGGGCTTTCGATTGAAATCCGATGTATTGGATCACCATGGGCGCACTCGCTTCCGGACCATTCAATGAGGGGGCTCCCGCGGGAGCGGAAGCCCCCTCTAATTTCTTAGACTTTTACGACGTTCTCAGCCTGCCACCCTTTGGGGCCTTTGGTGACGGTAAACTCCACCGTCTCACCTTCGCTGAGCGACTTGAACCCTTCTGCCTGGATGGCCGAGTGGTGCACGAAAACGTCATCGCCGGAAGCGCGCTGGATGAATCCATAGCCCTTCGCGTCGTTAAACCACTTCACCTTGCCTTGTTCCTTTTCCATCTGCTGCTTTGAACCTCTCGTATTTAGATTTTCTTGTTCCGCTCTCGCAACCACTCGCCAAAAACAAAAAAAGGCCACAAAATCAATGATTCTGTGGCCTCCTCAGCACTTGGTACCGGGTCACAAAAACTGATCAAGCATCAATAGTATACACGAGCAGCGTCCTCCGCGCCAGCCTTATTTCAGCGCGCCGGGGGCCCTGACCTGAAATCCCCAAGGTACACTAGGCCTTGAACTTGCCGGGGATTGATGGGATACTAGCCGCGAGTTACGGCGTTAGGGAATCTACTCTCATCGAACTGTCACGCTGAAATTGGCATCTTATGTTAGGCAGGCCCACCCGCCCGATGGAACGGCGGGAAACCTGAACCAGATGGCAGTTTCAGAAAGAGGAGTGTGCATGGTAGATAAGACCAACGACCGCGATGCCGCGCATGCGATGTTTGGGCTGAACGACCGCGAGGCCCGGCGGGCCGGCTCCCCCGAGCCGAGCCAGCCCAACGCGCCCGGCCCATCCCAACCTGTTTACACGCCAGCCCCGCCCCCGGCGCCCTGGAGCTTTTCCGGTGGCCAGATCCTTTTCTTGCTCGTGCTTGCGCTACTGATCCTGTCAGTCGTCAATATTTTCTTGGTCATCTCGGCGCGCCGGCAATTCAGTGAACATGCCGCGAGACAGACGGATCAACTGGACCTGCTGACCCGGCGCTTGGATTCAAGCGACGCTCGCTACGCCCAGTTGCGAGGCCGGTTCCAGGTGACCTCGGAGAAGCTGGGTTTGACGGAGCAAGAGCTGGCTCGTGCCCGCACGCTGGCGGCCACTGTCCAGAAGCAGCAGCAGGAGTCCGCGCAGCGCTTGGGTGAAGCCATCGCCAAGAAAGCCGGGGCGGACGAAATGAACAGGCTTCAGGCCGAATCCAGCGAGAAGTTTGGTGCCCTTTCGGGAGATATCGCCGGAACCCGCAAAGACCTGGAAGCTACCAAGGAAGCCCTGCTGGGTGCCAAGGGCGAGCTAGGTGGAGCCATTGCGCGAACCCACGACGAGCTGGTCGCCCTGGCTCACCGGACCGATCGTGATTACTTTGAGTTCAGCCTGCCGCGGAAGAAGTCCCGGCAGAAGGTCGGGACCGTGATGGTCGAGCTGAGCGCCACCAATCCCAAGAAGAACCAGTTCACCGTCGTTCTCTTCTTCGATGACAAGCGCACCGAGCGCAAGGACAAGTCCATCAATGAACCCGTGTACTTCTACGTCCAGGGGGCCTCGAGTGCATTGGAGTTGGTGGTGAACAAGTTAGCGAAGGACAGCGTAGCGGGTTACGTCAGCACGCCCAAGGCGTTCTTCAGTGGTACGCCCAACGTGCTCACCGCGCGGCCGGGGGCGTAGTATCAGCCCGGGCCGGCGGCAACGGCCGCGCATCTTCTGGCGCTTGACAATTTTCTGAGGCGCTTCCTGATTACAGGGGCGGCCCGCCAAAGCGAGAGGCGGGCCCCCTCTCGCCACCCCTTTCCTCTGCCCAAAGAGTTCCCGGCGCCTCGGCCGGCGCAGGAACGTCACCATCCCGAAACCGGGCAAAGGCAACCGCCAATACGCCACCAAATCGAGGAGGGAGTTACTTCCTGACAGGAACGGCAAGGTACTGCTCGAGGAGCCGGGCCAGTTCTTGGTAAGGGCGCGCACCGATCAGTTGCTCCACCACATTGCCATCTCGAAGTAAAACGAGGGTTGGGATCGAGCGCACGCCATACTGATTGGCCAGCTCTGGCAGCTCATCGACATTCACTTTGGCAAAGTCGACCTGATTTCCGTAAACCTCGGCAAGCTTTTCAACCGTCGGAGCCAGCATCCGGCAAGGCGCGCACCATTCCGCCCAGAAATCCACCAGCACCAGCTTCTGGCTGGTTTCGATTGCCCGCCAATCGCTCGCCTGAACTTGCAGGACGTTCGCCATAGGTCTTTGAATCTCCTTGATTGTCGGCCTTCAGCCCCATTAGATGAGGCAGGCACGGAAAAGATACAGACTTCGATTTCTGCTCCTGACGTCGTTGGCGCCGCAGGTATACGCGGGGCGCTGGCGGAGTTGGCCCGCGGGAATACGCGGGAGGGCCGTCCGTGGGACTCAGGGGCGGGTAGGCATCTGCGGACGGCCACCAACGATGGACGTGAAGGCTTTGGGCGGTAAGGCCGGCAGCCGTCTCCCCTCCGTTTATTGATTTGACAATAGGCCTACAAAGGGGTTCACATCTTTCGTGACAGCGGCAAGGAACAATGGTACGCTTGCGCCGCAGGGGGTGAGGTGATTTCGCCCCTACCGGGGAGGCGAAATCTCCCTGGTCCGGGAAGCGAGAGGGCAGACGCGGCTCGGCTCCGTTCTTCCCGTTGTTGCTCCCGTACCCGACGTGGCAGGCAGAAGAGCAAAACGGTTCAGGCCGCGGTTCACGATACCAGTCGCATTCCTGGGGGGCGGTGTCCGCTTTACCGGTGACTTGCTGGACATCAGCACGACAGGCCTCCTGCTCCGTTGCGAAAAGCACATCGAGCTGGGCACGGTGGGCCGCATGGCGATTCCGGTGGGCTACGAGACGAGCCGCGTCGTGGCGGTGGCCACACGGCGTCTCCCCGGGGTGGGTATCGCTTTCGAGTTCAGCCATATGTCTCCCCACGATCGGGAATTGCTGCGTCGCTTGCTTCTGCGCCTTGCCAGCCAGAGGGGACCGTAGTCCCGTCACATTGTGTTTGTATATCTCATGCCGGGCCTCGCTGATCCCCGCCGGGAACTCGAGATTCTCCAACAGCAAGTTGTAGCGTGTACGCGGTGCACGCGTCTGCTTGCCTCCTCTCCCAATTCGCCCCAGGCGAAAGGGGAAAGCGAATCGTAGCGCAGAGCTTGGTTTCCGGAAATACCCCGGACGCCTTACTCAAAACCTCTTGGCAACCCCCAGGGCTTTCTGGTATTCGTAGTTAGTTCTTGTCGGGCACTGATGCCTTCCAGAGCGGTGGTCGCTAGGACGCTGGGGGCAAAGGCGAACCTCGGTATTGAGGACGGATCAGCATGATTGAAGTGGAACACTTGACGAAGCGTTACGGACCAACCGTCGCAGTCTCCGACGTCAGCTTTGAAGTGCAGAAAGGGGAGGTCCTCGGTTTTCTCGGACCCAACGGTGCGGGGAAGACGACGACGATGCGCGTCATCACGGGGTATCTCCCACCCAGCGAGGGAAGAGTGCGTGTGGCGGGCTTCGACGTGGTCGAAGAGCCTTTGGAAGCCAAGCGGCGCACCGGCTATCTGCCCGAAAACCCCCCGGTTTATTTCGACATGACGGTGGCGGAGTACCTGGCATTCGTTGCCCGGATCAAGGGTGTTCCCCGGCGGGAGATCAAGAAGCGCATCGCGGAAGTCAGCGAGAAGGTTGCCATCACCGACGTGCAGCAACGGGAGATCGGCAAACTCTCCCGCGGCTATCGCCAGCGGGTGGGCTTGGCCCAGGCGCTCATCCACAATCCGGACGTCCTGGTGCTCGACGAGCCCACGGCGGGCCTCGACCCGAAACAGATCATCGAGACCCGTGAGCTCATCAGGGGACTGGCGGGCCAGCACACGGTAGTGCTGAGCACGCACATCCTGCCGGAGGTCTCCAAGACTTGCCAGCGCGTGGTGGTGATCAACCAGGGGAAGGTGGTGGCCGTCGGCGCACCCGACGAGCTTACCCGCTGGCTGCAGGGATACGAGACGGTCCTGGTCACGGTGGAGGGGCCGGCGGCGGAGGTCATGGACAAGCTCCAACGTGTCCCGGGCCTGCATTGGGTCGAGCCGCGCGAGACCTCCGATGGCGCCGTCACCTTCGAGATCCATTCCGAGAAGGGCCTGGACGTCCGGCCGGAAGTGGCCCGGGCGGTGGTGGAATCGCAGTGGAAGTTGCTGGAGCTCAAGACCAGCGGCCTGAGCCTGGAGGATATTTTCTTGAAACTCACCACCAAAGACGTGGTCGAGGAACCCAGCGTCAGCGACGAGCAGTTGAATATCAGCTAAGCCCGGGGGGGCAGCGGGCGACTGCGAACTTAGATCCCGATCGAGAGGAAGCTTGCGATGCATAACGTTGTGGCAGTGGCGGGCAGAGAACTTCGGTCTTACTTCCATTCCTATATCGGCTATCAGTTGATGCGAGGGTACGCGGTGGTCTGCGGTTTTTTCTTCTTCAGCTTCACGGCCACTTACGTGATCCAGGAGTTCCGCATGGCGGCCATGGGTGGTATGGGGGCGCCGCCCATGAATCTGAACGAGCACATCATTCAGCCCCTGCTGGAGGGGGTGCTGACCGTAGCCCTCTTGCTCTTCATTCCTCCCATCACCATGCGGCTGTTTCCGGAGGAAAAGAAATCCGGGACCATCGAGCTGCTCCTCACCTCGCCCTTGACCGGGCTGCAAATCATTCTGGGGAAATTTCTGGGCGCGGTGGGCTTCTATTCGGTCCTGGTTGTTTTGACCTTCCTCTACATCGGCGTGCTTTTTCTCTATGGGAATCCCCACGCCAAGCCCTTGTTGGCGGAAGCCCTGGGACTTTTCCTCTATGGCGGAGCGCTGCTGGCTCTGGGCATGTGGATTTCCACGCTCACCAAGGATCAGATCATCGCCGCCAGCGTTACGGCGGAGGTCTTTCTTCTGCTCTACGTGCTGGACTGGGTCACTGCCTATTCCAGCAGCACGGCCGGGCGGGTCTTGTCTTACATGGCCCTGACCACTCACTTCCACAATTTCGCCAGAGGGGTCATCGATTTGAGCGACCTGACCTACTACCTTTCCGTTATTGTGCTGGGAATTTTCCTGACCGCACGTTCCATTGAAGCCCTGAAAGGGAGGCCGTAACCATGGCATGGAAAGATCGCATTCTCGGGCGCAGGGGCGAGCGGTTCCTGGAAGCGGTGAACCTCGCCGTTTACACGGCCGTGGCAGTGGCTATCGTCGTCCTGGCCAACTGGTTTGTGGACCGCCACAACCGCCGGTGGGACTTGACTCCCAACCAGTCGTACAGCCTGTCGCCCCAGACGACGAAGGTGCTGAAGGAGCTGAAGAATGACCTCACGATCTACGTCTTTGATCGCGAGAGCGGCTTCCGTGGGCGGCGCGATCTTCTGGACAACTACTCCGCGCTGACGCCTCGAGTCACCGTGCGCTACGTCGACCCCGACCGCCAGCCTTCCCTCGCCGGGCAATTCGGCATACGCAACTACGGAACCGTCGTCGTGGCGGGTGGGGACAGACACTTCGAAGCCCAGAGTTCCACGGAAGAGGGACTGACCAATGCCATCGTCCGCCTGCTAAAGGGGCAGAAGACCGTATATTTCATTCAGGGACACGGCGAGAGAGACGTGGACAGTTCCGACCGCGCCGGGTACGGCAGAGTCAAGAAGCAGCTTGAAAACGAAAACCGTCAGGTGAAGACCCTGGTGCTACTCCAGAAGATGGAGGTTCCGGCCGACTGCTCTCTGCTCGTCATCGCCGGCCCGCGCAATGATTTCCTCGCTCAGGAAGTCGAGACGATCAAGAAGTATCTGACGGGCGGCGGGCGGGCCCTGTTTCTGCTCGACCCCGGCATGGAACTCACGAACCTCGCCAAGCTTCTGGCGGACTGGAACGTGACCCTGCGGAACGACCTGGCGATTGACGAGAATCCGGTGGCGCAACTGGTGGGGGCCAGTCCCAGCATGCCGCTCATCCTGAAGTATGGTTCCAGCCCCATTGTCCAACCGCTGGCGCGGACCGCCACGCTGTTTCCCCTCACGCGTTCGTTTGAGGTTGGCAAGGAATACAAGGCGGGCGTGAGCGCTGAGTCCCTCTGCGAGACTTCTCCCGACAGCTTCGGGGTGGCGGACTTCGATCCGAAGGTGCGCGAAGTCAGGTATCGCGCCGGCAAAGACACCAAGGGGCCGCTCAGCGTGGCGGTGGCGGGCACTATCGCCGGCGAAGGGGAGAAGAAAACCGAGGGCCGCTTCGTAGCCGTGGGAACGTCCATGCTCGCTGTCAACACCTACCTGCCCTTCGAGGGCAATCGCGACTTGTTCATGAACATGGTGAACTGGCTCTCGGCGGAGGAGGATTTGATCTCGATCCGGCCCAAACCTCCCGAATCGCAGCGGTTGAATATGACGGCCCAGCAGATGCGGCGAGTCCTTTACTTGGGCGTGTTTGGACTGCCGATCCTGATCATCGCGCTGGGCACCTCGGTGTGGTGGCGGCGGCGATGAAGACCAGATACCTGAAAACCCTCGGGGCCCTAGCGCTGCTGGCAGCGATGTGGGCGGGTTTCACCTATTGGGAGAGACGCAAGGCCCGGGAGAGCCCCCAAACCGAAAGCGCGCCCCAGGAAAAAATCTTTCCGGTGGAGAGCAGCCACATCCAGTCGTTCACGCTCAAGCCCCGTGACGGAGAAACGGTAACGTGCCGGCGCGAAGGCGGGAACTGGGTGATCGTGGAGCCCAAGCCGCTGGCGGCAGATTCGTCCGCCGCTTCAGCGCTCCTGAACAGCCTGACGGGCACCAGCGTCGAGCAGGTCGTGGACGCGAAGCCCGCGAACCTGAAAGACTACGGCCTCGAGCGCCCTTCCTTGACCGTGGAAGTGGCCACCGACAGGAAGCCGCAGAAATTCACGCTGCTGCTGGGTGATGAGACTCCCACCGGCGGGAGCGTATATGCGCAGATCGCCGGTAACCCGCGGGTCGTAACGCTCTACAGCTACTTGAAGTCATCGCTTGACAAGAAGCTCTTTGACCTGCGGGATAAGCGCGCCGTGACGCTCGCTGCCAATCAGTTGCAGCGCATCGAGGCAGAAGCCAAGGGCAAACGCTGGACGCTGGCCAAGAATCCCGAAGGCGTATGGGACCTGGTTCTGCCGCCGCCCGTGCGCGCCGACCGCTTCACCGTGGAGGGCTTGGCGGACCGCCTGCAGAATCTCTCCATGCAGAGCATTGTGGCTGAGGACAAGAAAGACGCCGCGAAGTACGGGTTTGGCGCCCCCGAGTTGAGCGTGCGCCTGAGTGGGCCGGGCGTGAGCCAGACACTCCTGGTGGGCAAGAAGGAGGGCGAGCGCTGCTACGCGATGAATTCGGCGCTGGAGCCTGTCTTCACCCTGGACGCCAGCTTCCTGACCCAGTTCCAGAAAGAGCTGGACGAGCTGCGCGATAAAGACCTGTTCTCCTTCTCCGCCTATGAGGTGAAGCGGCTGGAAGTGGAAACGCCGGCGGGCAGCCGCGTCTTTGAACGGCAACCGCAGAATAAATGGAAGCAGACCGCGCCGGCCGCCAAGGACGTTCCTGCCGACAAACTTGAGGCCTTGCTCAACAACCTCCGCGACCTGCGGGCCACTTCATTTCCCCAGGGGCAGAACCTGGCCGCGTTCGGCCTGACCAAGCCCGCTTACCGGTTCAAGGTCCAGTTCGGCGAGAAGAACGAGACGGGAATCGTCGAAGCCTCCCAGGTCGGCGAGCACGTCTACGCGCGACGCTCCACCGACACGGCCGCCAGCGAAGTCTCGAAGACCGCCCTCGAAGCGGTTGAGAAGGCTATCAAAGAGCTTCAGTAAGAACTCTTGCGTGGGGACAGCAGCTATTGCTGATTTGCGATTGAGGATTGACGATTGAAGGGCGACCTCCGCGTCCTTGGCAGGGTTCCCCGAGTTCCGAACACCCGATCCCGAACCCCGAGTTATTTGTTTTTCCACACCGGCTTGCGTTTCTCCACCAGGGCGCGCAGGCCTTCATGCGAGCGAATCCTGCCTGTCCCGATGGGCTCCCAGGAGGTGAACTCCAGCCGCTTGCTATTTCCTGATGCTAGTGCATAATAGGCGTATGGCGAGACGGAAGAAGGCGTATTCCTACCAAATCAACTTGATCCCCGAGGAAGAGGGTGGCTACACAGTGGTTGTGCCGCTCCTCCCTGGCTGCGTCTCTTATGGTGCCACCATCGAGGAGGCAACGGCGAATGCCCGGGAAGCGATCGAGCTCCACCTGGAGAACCTCACGGCGCATAACGAACCGATCCCGAAGGACAACGAATCAGTTCCCATCTATACCACCTTAGTCCAGGTGAGCCCCTCGCATGTCTAAGGAACTTCCGGCGTTGCGGGCCCGGGAGATTGTCAGAATCCTACAGAAAGCCGGCTTCGTCCGATGGCGGCAGAAGGGGAGTCATCTGACACTTTACCGGGCGGCCGACCATCGAGCCCTCACGATTCCCGTTCATTTCTCCAGGACGGTCCCGAAGGGCACACTTCTTGCCCTTATCAAGCAGGCGGGCCTAACACGCGACGAGTTTTTCAGCTTTGTAGAGTGAGTTGGGACCCGGTTCCGCCGGAGTGGGGTAACGGCGACTTGTCCCCTAAGCCTGTTGGTTTTCAGTGTCTGAAGCGACGCCAGTCCCGAGTTATTTATTCTTCCACACCGGCCTGCGTTTCTCGACCAGGGCGCGGAAGCCATGGTGAAGGTGCATTAGTCTGAAGACGTGGTGGGGTTGAATACTTTGGGGCGCGCGATGAACAAAGGAGACACGCGTTAAGGGGGCGCGGGAGGTAGCAGGCCCAGGATTCGGTTGCGGATACGATGTGCGGCCGCGAACATTTCGCGACCATCCTTCTCGCTTGGTTCGTAGAGGTCGCTAGGGTAGCGCGAGACGGTCGCGTAATAGGTGAGCTTCCGGCAGTCTTCTTCGAGCTGTGCCAAGCTTCCTTCCAGTTCCACGCACCGGGCCAGCAAGGCGACGAGGTCATGTATTCTTGCCGGAGGAACACCGTGACACACGAGGAAGGCTTTGAGCAACTTCTCCGCGGCCTGTTGGGCATGAAAGCAGAGCGTGTCCCACGGGACTCAAGCGCGGGAGAGGTTGTTCTCGATGTTTAGCAGGTCGTTTTCGGCTTTGGCAAGCCATGCCCGGAAGTTGGATTCAGGGGCGCTCATAGAGGATTTGACCTTCGGCCTCGACCACCGAGAGCAGGGTTCCGTTAATACCGCGCAGTCTTGCGACCTCCTCCGGCGTGTACACTACAAGATCCAGCGACCATGGCCGCAGCCCAAGAACTGAACTGACCTGTGCGGCGCGTTCGGGCGGCGGGACATTGCTGTCCATCTCGACGAAGATGTCCACGTCGCTATCCGGCCCGACGCTGCCCCGGGCACGGCTGCCGAAGAGGATGACCCGCCGAGGGTGAAATCGCTCGACGATGGTGTGGGTGATCCGGTCGATCAGCTCCTTGTCGGTCACTCCGCTCCTCCGTGTGGCTACCTGTTCTTCCACACCGGCTTGCGTTTCTCCACCAGGGCGCGCAGGCCTTCCTGGGAATCCTCCAGGGCGAACAACTGATTCAAGTAGATATCCTGCGAGTGCCGGAGGGCCTCGTCGAAGGGCTGCCAAGTGCCTTCAAAGATGACGCGCTTCAGCAATTGCAGCACGGGGCCACTCTGCTCGGAAATGCGCTTCACCAGCGTCTCCACGGTTTCTTTCAGAGCGGCACGCGGCACCACGCGATTGACCAGGCCCATGACGAGGGCCTGTTGCGCGTTGATGGGCTCGCCGGTCAGGAGCAACTCCATGGCGCGCTTGGGGCCGATGACGCGCGGGTACACCACCGCTCCCAGGGGTGGGAACACGCCGAGTTTGATTTCCGGCTGAAGGAAGCGGGCGTTTTCGCTAGCGATGACCAGGTCGCAGAAGGCTGCCAGCTCGCACCCGGCCCCATTGGCCATGCCGTCCACCACCGCCAGGACGGGCTTCGACACTTCGATCATGGCGCGGAAGACGTGGTGGAAGGCATCCATCATCTGAAACACCATATCGGCCTTGTAGCCGGCGGCTTCCACACCCATCGAGAAATACCCCTCACATTCCGGCGCCGAATCGAGCCAGATCAGCCGGACCTCATCGCGCGCGGTCAGGCTTTCGATGGCGCGCCATATCTCGTTTAGCATCTCAATATTGAAGATGTTCTGCTTGGGGCGCGCCAGCGTAAGGTGCGCGACGGTGCCGGAGGCATCCCAGCGGATGAACTGGAAGGGCTTTGCCTCTTCCTCTTTCTCGGTCCCGGTCAGGAACTCGGTGGACTCGTCTGGCATGGCTTCCTCCTCAACGTGGACTTCACCTTCGGAGCGCGGGCACTGGGTGAGCCCCGCAGGGATCACGGACCATTGTCACCCCAGGCTGCTTCCACGCCTGCTATTTCAGCTTACTCCCGCATTTCCCGCAATAGTCAAATCCTTCCGGGATTCCCTCCGCGCCACAATCCGCGCAGGTGCGCGTCGGAGCACCCCAGAGAAATTCGCTCGACTGGCCCGCCGCGGCCCGTTCCCGCAGGCGCCGGTAGTCAGCGGGCCGCTTCTCGAGGAAGGCTTGCACGCCCTCGTAGGGCTCCCGGGACGTGGAATGGATGGTCAGCCAATCGCGCGCGTGTCCCGCGGTGAGCGACCAGGCCAGGTCTTTCCAGAAATTCAACTGCTGCTTGGTGTAGCGCGTGCATTCCGGGAACTTCTGGATCAGCTTCTTGGCCAGGGCATTCACCGCGCGGTCGAGTTGCCGGTAGGGAACGACCTGATTCACCAGGCCCCAGTTCAGGGCCTGCTCCGCCGAGATTTCGTCGCAGGTGAAGAGCATTTCCCTCGCCCGCCGGTCACCCACGATGAGCGGTAGCCACTGGCTCGAGCCCAGGGCATCGACCAAGCCCACACGGGTACCCACCTGCATGAAGCGTGCGTGGTCGGCAGCGATGGCGAGGTCGGCGGCCAGGTTCCAGTCATTTCCTCCGCCCGCCACCGTGCCGTTGATGCGCGCGATGGTGGGCTTGCCCAGGTGACGGAAAAGCTCCAAGGCTTCCAGCAGCAGGCCCTGCCACTTCCAGTAATTTCGCGGGCGGCGGAGGAATTCGGCGGAGAACTCCTTGGCATCGCCGCCGGCACAGAACGCCTTCTCGCCCGCGCCCGTCAAGACGACCACGGCGACGGAATCATCCCAGGCCGCGTCACGAAACGCCTGGATCATCTCGCGGAGGGTTCGGGCGGAATAGGCGTTGTAAACCTCCGGCCGGTTCCACGTGACGCGCGCCGTGCCGTCCTTCTTCTCGTAGAGAATGTCCTCAAAGCGCAGCCGGGAACCGGGTTGTGCGTTGTATTCCGCGCCCAACTTTCGATCCTTTCGTGGTGGCTGACAGGAGGCGAGCCCGCCTGCCTCCCCTGAATCCTACGCCGCTTCCAGCTCCAGCGCCATCCCCAGGCCGCCCGAGACGCAGAGCGTGGCCAAGCCGCGACGCGCCTGCCGTTTCAGCATCTCGTGAATCAGGGTCACGGTAATGCGCGCGCCGGTGCAGCCGATGGGATGGCCCAGAGCAATCGCCCCGCCATTGACGTTTAGGCGCTCGCGGTCGAAATGCAGCTCGCGGTCGCAGGCGAGAACCTGCGCCGCGAAGGCTTCGTTGAGTTCGACCAGCTCAAAATCTTCCAGCCGCCTTCCGGTCTTCTTCCGCAGTTTCTGCACGGCGGGCACCGGTCCGAGGCCCATGACCCGCGGGTCCACACCGGCCGTGGCGTAATCCACAATGCGGGCCAGGGGTTTAGTTTCCGACCGCCGCGCGCGATCCTCGGAGACCAGCACCAGTGCCGCCGCCCCGTCCGTAATGCCGGAGGAATTCCCGGCGGTGATCGTCCCGGTTTTCGCGAAAATCGGCGTGAGTTTCGCCAGGGCTTCCGCGGTCGTATCGAACCGCGGATGCTCGTCCACGGCAAAGAGTCGTTCGCCTTTTTTCTCTTGGACGGTGACGGAGACTATCTCATCAGTGAAACGGCCCGACTCGATGGCCCGCTGCGCGCGCTGCTGGCTGGAGAGCGCGTACGCATCCTGCTCCTCGCGCGGGATGCTGTATTGCCCGGCCAGGACCTCGGCGGTCTCCCCCATGATCATCTTCGCGAGCGGGCAGAGGAAACCGTCCTGGTACATCCCATCCACCAGGGTCTGATGGCCGAGCCGCGCCCCCCAGCGTGCGCCCTCGGCGAAATAAGGGACGCGGCTCATCGCTTCCGTGCCGCCCACGAGGATCACGTCCGCGTGACCAAGAACGATCTCCTGGTAGCCAAGGACGATGGCCTTCATGCCCGAGGCGCAAGCCTTGTTGACGGTGTAGGCGGGGACGCTCGTGGGGATTCCCGCGCGCACGGCGATTTGCCGCGCCGGGTTCGGGCCGTTGCCCGCCTGCCGCGCGTGGCCAAAAATGACTTCCTCGATTTCCTCCGGAGCTACCCGTGCGCGCTCGAGAGCAGCCTTCGCCGCGGCGACGCCGAGGTCGGGCGCAGAGAAATCGCGCAGCGAACCTCCGAACTTCCCGACGGCCGTGCGCACGGCGCTCGCAATGAACACGCTTTTCATGGTCGCCACCTGGCTGGGCAGATGCTACCACAGCCCTTTAACAAGTGGCTAGGGAGTGGGTTCGCGGCCCCAAAATCCTGAACCTCGGGTATGATATTGCAGAGAGGAGGGACGATGCAGCGGATGAGATTTCTGCGGGGGTTTTTCGTGTTGCTGCTCTTCGTTGGTATGACCAGGGCGGCAGAGGAGCCGATCTACGACGAGAAAGCCGACGCGGGCCGGCAGATTGCGGCCGCGATTACCGCGGCCTCGCAGCCAGGAAAACCCGTCCGGGACATCGTTCTGGTGTTCGGCGCCAACTGGTGCCCCGACTGCCACGCGCTGGACGACAACATGCACAAGCCCGAGCTGGCCGCGCTCATCGAAAAGCACTTCGTGGTGGTAAAGATTGATGTGGGGCGCATGAACAAGAATCTGGATGTGGCCCTGAAACACGGTGTGCCGGTGAAGCGAGGCATTCCCGCCATGGCGGTGCTTGATTCCCGCGGCAAACTCCTCTACGCCCAGGACCAGGGCCAGTTCGCCGACGCCCGCCACATGTCTTACGAAAGCATCCGGGAATTCTTCGTGAAGTGGAAGCCCAAAAAGTAGGGGAGGGGCCTTGCGCCCCTCCGGCTTGTGGGAAGCACGTAGCGCAACGCCCGCTCTCTGGCGTTGCGGCTTTTGAACACTTCGTGGTGGGGTATTACCCGTTTGCGGAGTGCAGATCTTCTAGGAGTTGTTCCACCGAATCGGAACTCTTCACGTTGCCACGAGCAATTTCCCGATCTGCCTCACGTTCCTTTTTCTGCCACTGGGGCGTCCAAAACCAGAGTTGGTCTTTCGGAATCGGCACTAATTCCAGTTTGTGCCCAACTAGCCTCAACAGCGCGTGGTCGCCCTCTTTGAGTCGCAAGGCTTTGGAGATCCGGCTGGGGATCGTAATTCGGTGCTTGGCGCCTACCCGGATGGAGTCTTGCAAAACGGAGTTGGTTTTGGCCATAGAGGTTTCATGATAAGATCTGGTCATGGAGATGTACACCTACCCGATTACGGTCGAACGTGAAGGCCGGAAATACTGGGCCTACAGCGAAGACTTTCCCGGTGTGTATGGCTTGGGGAAAACGATCGACGAAGCCAAGGCCAGCATCCTCGAAGCGATGAGGCTTTATATTGAGGAGTGCCGCGCCCTGAAGTGAACTGTCGGACAGACTCCCTTACTTTGATTCCTTCCGAAGAACGTCGTGCGTCCCAATCCGGCGAAGCAGGATCCGTTCGCCCTCGAACTGGTAGGTAATCCGGTAGGAAAGGGAGACGCGGGCTTCCCACAGGTTTTTCACGCCCTGCATCTTCTTGGCCTGCAAAGACGGGTGTCGGGGGTTGTCGAGCAAAAGCGTAAGAACCCTTTCAGCGCGTGCTTGAATATCTTGAGGAAGGTCTCGGAAGTCTCGTTCGAACGGAAGGCTCCATATAATCTTCAAGGAAACCCCGGTTTTCTGCGAGGGCGCAGCTCTGGGTTTCGTCGTTGGCGGCAATCGGGACTCTAGCCCTTTATTTCTTTCAGTAATTCGTCCACCGAACTCGCTTCTTTGAATTCGCCGCGAGCTAGTGCCTCGTCGACCTCGCGTTCCTTGGCCTGCCACTCGGGCGTCCAAAACCAGAGCTGATCTTTGGGAATCAGGCTCACGGGGATCATTTCCACTCGGCGGTCCACCAGCCGCATTAGTATGTGGTCGCCTTTCTTGAGTCCCAAAGACTTGGAGATTCTTCGCGGAATGGTGACCTGGTGCTTCGCGCCGACACTGACGGCTCCTTCCAAGGCGGGCTTAGGTTTGGCCATGGCTCTTCTCTTTTACCCTTGTTTTCTTACAATCCGATTGTCCTACCCATACGCGAAAACGTCAAGGCAGAACGCGTTCTAGGTCAATTTGGCTAGTATCGTCGGTACTCTCCCCTTCTTCCCGTCGGCGCTATTAGCCTCTCCCGCTTCGCGTCAAATACTGCCCATCGCGCATCGTTGCGACACCTTGGTTCCATTTTTGCATCACCACGGCCATTACACTCGTCAGGGAAGCTGTATTCTAGGAACCGGTAGATCTCAGAGAGATCGAAGACTCTTGCCCTTGGAAGGCTCCGAATCCATCCAAGACTCGACTCACGTAGTTCCGTTTTCTTAAGCATTCTTCGCTCCTTCTCTCTCTACACGATGTCAAGCCGCTGCGCGCTGGCTCGCCTCGTTCCTTAGCCCACAGGCCCAGATTGACATGCTGCATCGTCCCTCATTGCAAGACCTCTATCTTGGAACGATACTCGTTGATCGCGAAGAAGCCTGCCCCCGGTTCCAGTTTGTAATTTACTCCGCTTTGCTGGACGTGGATCTTTTTGTAGTCACCGTGGCGAGAAAGGAGAGGCCAGACCTTATCCACAAGCTCTGAGGGAAGGACGAAGTCCAGCACTTGTCCGGCCTTTGGCTTACAAAGGAGCACTAGAAAATCGAAGTGCTCGTCAGGCAGACCTAACCACCACTTGCTGGGCTGGACTTCCGTTGCCGAGGGTATACCGACTCGTTTGCCCGATTCTGTTTCGTATATGACGCCTTTGAAGCGGTGAAGCCGAATACCGCGCTCCTTGGCACCGCGTAGCCATTCCTCACGGAGTCTGTTTCCTTTAGCTTTATTTGAAAGTGCGTCGAGTTCGGGAACGCCGCCGGTGCCCGGCTTAGGCCGGTCTTCTCCAGGGCTCCTGAGGCGATTAGGGGTGAGTCCGTTCGCGACCTGGGAAACAGTCGCCTTCAGAGTGCGTATGGCTGTCTCGAGGTCCTTAGCCATCCTCGCGAGTCGGAGTATCTCGTCAAAGTTATGCTCCTTGAGAGATTCAGAAATTCCTTGCTCAACTTTTTTCTGGAGTGCCGCAAGTTCTTCTGATTCCACGTCGAAACCTCCTATACCGTAACACCTCTAAACTAGAATTACCTTACCTTATTACCATTGCCTCGCCGAGATGTCAAGAGGCTTTTTGCGGGATCATGATTCAGAAGGCCGAGCAGGTGCCTTAGGCTGAATCAATGCGTTAGGCCCGAGGCCTGTTCCGCTGCCCGGCGCTGGAAGATTTCGATGTAGCAGTTAACCAGGGAAACCGCAGCGGGAGTGATGCCGGGGATGCGCAGGGCCTGACCGAGGGTGAGCGGCCGGACCTTGAGGAGTTTTTCGGTGACCTCGCGCGAGAGGCCGGAGACCTTCCGGTAATCGAACCATTCCGGAATCCGCCGGGCTTCGGCGCGCTTCATGCGTTCAATTTGTTTTTCCTGTTGCTGGAGGTAGCCTTCGTATTTGAAGTCGGTCTCGACGCGGCGGGCCTCCTCGCGACTGAGTGCGGGCGATCTCACGGCAGGCCGGGGCAGGTCATGAATCGCCCCTGTAGCGGCGGTGTCGCCACCGCCGGGTCGGCGGTCCCCGATGGCATCGGGGCTGGCGCCGACCGCCGCTCCAGAACGCAGCCCCTCGCTCACCCATTCCATCAGGTCTTCGATCTTCAGTTCCGAGCGCTTAAGGAGCTGCGCGCCGGTCAGCGGAGTCGGCCCGGTGAATTGTCCGCCGCTCATCAACCCCAGCTTCGCGTAGATCTCGCGCCCCACGTGGGAATCGGGATCGAGAGAATTCTCTAGCAGGAATTTCGTGGTGACAGAGATTCTCTTTTGCTTTTCGAGGAACGCTTCGTAGTCCTTTTGCTTGATCGTACCCACTTGGTAACCGAGGGGCATCAAGCGCTCGTCGGCATTGTCGATGCGCAGGTGCAGGCGGAACTCCGCGCGCGAGGTGAACATACGGTACGGTTCGTCCACGCCCTTGCTCACCAGGTCGTCAATCAAGATGCCCGTGTAGCCGCGTGTGCGCTCGACGACGACGGGATCCTTGCCCTGAAGGCGCAGCCCGGCGTTGATGCCGGCCATGATGCCCTGGCACGCCGCCTCTTCGTAGCCTGTGGTGCCGTTGATTTGCCCCGCCAGGAAAAGGT
>Ga0315288_10002510_pt1 | contig 23698 bp, 26 predicted proteins | sample YL17G11_20_MG_FD_203454 | JGI IMG/M metagenome (GOLD analysis project Ga0315288, IMG submission 203454) | Sediment microbial communities from Yellowstone Lake, YNP, Wyoming, USA - YL17G11_20 | ecosystem: Environmental > Aquatic > Freshwater > Lake > Sediment | place: USA: Wyoming | collected... | reverse complement strand
GCTCCTCAGGACGACCCTTAAAGGTCAGATCTCCCGCGTGAATGAGGATATCCCCATCCGGAAGGTCCGGCTCGGCTAAGTGGGTATCTGAGATGAGAACTAGCTCCATCGGAACTCCGCCGGATACTCCATCCATACCCGAAGGGTTGGGTGGAGAGGAAGGCGGCTTACCCTATGCGGCGGCATAAAAACCCCCTTGGTGAAAAATTACCTTCAAGTATGACTGTCCCTAGCCAAGACATACTGCTTAACGTTGTAGAAGTCCTTCTGTTGCCCTTCCTGATAATCCCTACCCCTAATCTTGGGGTTGAGGATCTTAGCCATGTCGAAGTTGTTCGCTTCGATCACAACCTTAGTTATCGGCAGTATCTTACGTACCCTCTTAATAATTCGTTCGTGACTTTCGACCTTCTGTTTGATGGAAGGTTGAAGGACTTTTCTCTTCCTGTTGTCGAACCTAGAGGCTCGGTATCTAGTGTTTCTACCTCTGCGGTTTCTTCTATACATACGACGTTCAGTAACTTTTGCCGAGACGTCTTTTCTAAGATGATACTCCGCAGAGAAGACCTCCTTAGTAGCTGAAGTAACACTCACCCCTACTGTGTTAAAGCCAATGTCTTGGCCTAAAGTTAGGGGTTGCGTTATCTCTGGACAATCGTAAGTAAGCTGGATAGTGAAAGGTAGTCTTTTAACTACGATTGCATTTCCACTTTTCAAGTTACGACGCACCCAAGCATGCCTAGCTGTAGGCATTAGGGGTTGTCCAGATTTTGAGAGTACGTACACCAATGTTAGATCCTTAAGAACTGTAAGTCGGTCTTACGACCGTAGATCCTCTTCGCCAAAGTTATCTGGTGGTTTTCAGAGAAAGCACTGTTCCTACCTCTTAGAACTGTTTAACCCTCTCCCGCAGAGCTTGGAACTTGAGGAGCATTCCAAGGTGCCTATACATTCACCAGTAACGTAGTCCCTCGGTTAAGAGGGCCTGAAGCTAATCAACTAGAGCTTAAGATCAGATATCCTCCTTTCCAAGCTCCACCCATACCCCGCTAGGGGTTGGGTGGGGTAATTGACATTTTGGCTCCGTGTGATTAGGACAACTAATCTAATATCCAACTTGAAGGAGTCCCTTCTTTATCATCTCGCTGTCGCAACCGCCTAAGTCTTGAGCCTCGAAGGGCAAGGCTATCAACCTGTCATCGGGTAGTAGAAGTTCTTTTGAGCATTGTAGCCTTGCTAGGTTAGTAAGGTCTCTTCCTGCTTTATCGTTGTCAAAGGCGAATAAGATTGGGGAGTCGAACTGCTGGACAAGATGCAGTTTGAGTTTCTTGAAGAAGCTTGCCCAGTGGCTGACACCGAGAAGTCCGATCACTGGGAACATCTCCCTTATCCCTAGGTCCTCTAAATTTTGAATTGTCCTCAGTACGTCATAGGGTCCTTCAGTCAGGATTAAGCCTGCTACGTTTTTAGGCAGCTTAAAGGAATCTAGTCCGAAGGGGTGTAGCTTAGGGTCACTAGGGCTCAGGTGTGGTGAGTTGTAGTATTTAACTTCCTGCTCCGATGACAGTCGAGCATAGACGGCATGCTTAGCGTAGTGCAGGCAGAGTCTTTGGTAATGCTCTTGTCTGTTCTTCCCATTCTTGCCTAGCCAGAGTCGAACTAGGGTAGGTTGGAATAGCTTACGCAGGTAGCCGAATGCCATGTTCTCAGGTCTTATTGCTCGGTACCCGAACTTCTCCCACGGCCAAGGGTCTTCGGTTATGACACCTAGGGTTTCAGGCTTGGTTTCTTGCTTGGTGGTTTCTCCAGGTAGAAGGGGGGTTATTATTTGCTTCCCCAGTTCGGGTCCTAGATCAGCCAGCTCAGAGAGGTCGATCTTAATCCCTAGCTTGTTCAGTAATTGAGCTAGGCTCTTTGTCCCACAACCAGCTAGGCAGTAGAATACCCCGCTACCGTAAAAGACTATGGCAGAGGGGTTGGTGTCTTGGTGAAAAGGGCAGCATATTTTGTACCCTTTCTCCGTATGCAAAATTTCGCCAAGTGATGCCCTATTCAGAACATCTCCGAGGCGCTCCTTCGAGATTTTCACAGGTTGGTCTCCTAGCGGATCTTCTCCTTAGCGTACCCGAAGGAAGGGAAGACAAAGAAGGGATTTTTCTCTCCCTGTAAAGAATACGGCTTTACGTGGCAGGTGCCCGCAGCTACCTCACACCCCTTGCGGGGTGCTCGGGGTTTTAAGCAGTAGCTTTTCTTTGCCTTCAGGTCTGATTTCATCTCACTCGCTGCCACCTCAATCCTCGCCGTAGGCTCTATAGCCGCCGTAGGCGCATGCAAAGGAGCTATCCTGTTCACCGGGTTAACAGAATCCATTTCCCTATTCGCCGCAGGCGTCGCTTCTGACTTAGTGACTGCCGACATCGAGACTGCTACTTCTTCCACCGTAGGCAGGTAGAATTCATCTGAGGAAGTCACAAGCTTAGTACCACGGAGTTTCGCTTTATAAGCCTGTGCTTCTTCTAGTGACATAGTTAGCGTCGATGTAAAGGGACCTAGGGATTGGGATTCTCGGTTAGCCACGGACAGGTCGTTAATGACCTTACAGGGAATAACTCCATGGACGGGATGTTGGACGAAGAATGCTTTCTGCTTAGAGATACATTCTCCATTGAGGATTACCTTAGTACTCTTATTAAAGAAGGTCATAACGCATCCTTGTGCTCCTGTAAGCCACCTAGTGCCTTCACTTTCCATCACTGCCTGGACTCTCAGGCGGTTAGTAGGAGCATAAGCTCTTAACCGGTTGACCAGTGCTGGATGTTGGGACATTTGGATAGCTGCGAAGTTGGGAATGAAGTTAGCCTGCTTATCTCTTTTCCTCTTACCTAAAGATGAATAAAATTTCCCTTCTGCCTTTTCGGCGCTATAGGAAGTTACGGTTTCGACATAATGTTTATCTGCCAACAGTGTTCCAGCATGATAGATCGGAATACTGTAAGCGGGGAATTTATCAATCCAAGCACTGTTTACAGTCTGCTCTGACTTATCTTCGAAGAGAGAATTCCACTTCTCATTAAAGTATACGGTCCTGTCTTTGTAGTTCTTGAAGAAATGAAATTTCAGAGACAGGTCGTTAGCGAGTTCAAACCACGGAGCACAGGTTTCGTCCTTAAGCTCCTGCGGTAAATCCCTAGCTGCCAAGACTACGAGATCATCACCGCACAGATCCATGGCGAGTAGCTTTTTAGACTGGACCAGCTTAGAGGTGCTATGAACTGCGGGCAGTGCGAGATGTGTCCAAAGAGCTGGAGCTAGAACAAACCCAGTAGGGAGAGTTCCGACCTTAGGTAGCTTAACGTCCTTTTGGTTCTTAGATGTGCTCTTTGTAAACTTGATTTTACCCTGAATGATGTGGTCATGGAGATAGTCCTTAAAGAGCTTCCTGGTAAAGTCAGCCGCTGCCTTACCTGCCAATTCCTCAACGAGAGCTGAGGACTTTTCTAGGCGTGCTAGGAAGTTCTCATGCGTCAGGTTGATCGAATCGAAGCAGGACTTTACATCCATATTGAGCAGTGAGATGTCCTGTCCTGCCATGGCATCCCGGAAGCGTTCCATGGTGCGAAGGGGGACAGCCATTCCAGGCAGATAGTTGGACAGTGGGTAACCGAGCTTAATATTGATGCCCTGGGTTATCACCTGCCACACCCGATTGCTCAGAGCATCGTAGATAGCCATGAGGCAGGGCTCTTGACAGATGAGCCTTTCTTTCTTACCGGGCTCCTGCATCCTCTTCACTCTAACTTTGACAGGCAGATCCAAGACGAGACCTTTGGTAGCCCAAGCTCGACACACTTCAATGAAGAGGTGACGATACTTGTCCTTATCCCAATCTCCTTTACATTCTTCTGCCTTGGTACCTTCGTAGGTGCTGGCTGTCGCGCTTTGGTCTATGAGATCGAATACTGTTTTCTGTTTACTCTTCATGTACTTAGCAAGCCTGCGCAGCTTAGGGACCACAGAGTAATACAGGATCTTATCTTCGCGAAGGACCTTAGCTAGCTTCTTAGGATCAAAGTCAGTGGCGAGGTAGTCATCAAAGACCGGTTGCCATCTATTATCCTTAGCGCGGGGTTTGGTACTCGGATCAGGTTTAGTTACTGGGTTCATGTCAACCAGGCTAGCGAAAGCGCGTTGCTGGTGGTGTTTACGTGTGAAGATACTGAACTTGAGCGAACGCGTTAAAGCGCCTCTAGTGGTTAGAAACCGTACTTCATAGGGAAAGGTGTAGTGTATTGTTGTTGGATAGTAGAGCCTATCGTAGGTGACTAGGTTACGGTCTAAGATGTAGGTACCCCGAGACTTGCCGAGTACCTGTCGTGTTGTATTTTCGAAAGGAACTACAGCAGACGCATAGGGGTTATTATGCTTGAATAGGTTTCTTACATCGTATTCTTCTTGAACAAAGACAGGGGTACCGTCATGCTTCAGTAGACCGGTATCAGCAACATTGAATACATGGAATGGATCTTTACCATGTTGAACAACAGCACAGACACGTTGATAGTGAAGATTGTATTTCTCACTGATGTTTATTCCTACTTCTTTGCTGAACTTACGAATGTAGGAAAACCGCGCGGTCTTGGCTCCTTTGTACCCGAGCAGGAAGCCCAGGGACTCAAGGTTGATAACGAGGTCGGTTCCTAGCGACGTTTGGTAAAGCAGGGAGTAGATGACACCTGATGGCAGAAAGCACCTTAGGTTTTGGGTAGCGATGCGGATATCCTTGAGGAGGTCCGCAGGCAAGCCCACTTCGGCGGTTAAGAGACAGTTCTTAAGTAGGTTGGCGTGGTACTCAGGCTTCCCCATGCGGTCAAGCGGTATGGTGAACGACGCAAGGCTGAGGAGGCCCTTAACGAGCCTGCCAAGCTGGAGTGCCTGGCTGTTTATAGAGAAAGCCGTGAGATGTGGGTTCTTCTCTAAATACGCTGTTGCTTTTTTAATCAGTGCTTTTGATTTGATCTTGCTCGCGTATTTAGCGGGTGTAGTAGGGACATTTAGTTTCTTTGCGATTACTTTAGCGAACGTAGTTTCGTTATTGCAGTTTTCATCAAAGGACATGCTATCCCAGCGGTCAGCGGCTTGGAGCAGTTCGGGGGCGAGGGTAGTGCCTCCGAAGAAGCCAAGCTTAGTGGCTGGGGTATAGAGGAGTGCTTTGGCTGTGAGCACTTGCACGTCGTGCGGCAGCGTCGGGAGTAGGTCTTTGAGGGGTGTAGACCCTTTAACGCCCAGCTCACGGATGGCGTAGTAGTATTCGGTAAGTAAAGTGTGTCTAAGATCCTTACCTGGGTAGAGGTGCCCCAAGAGGATGGATGCGGTGACGTGCAGTGTGCTGATTGATTGCATGCTTTGAATCTTAGAGTAGGGCAACTCAGAAAAAAAGCAAGTGTTTCAACCGGCACTTTAAGTTTTGATGTTGGTAAGTTCAGATAGGTGGGAGAAGGCTGCCCTCAAGTGCGGCGACTGAGGGCAGTGGGGGTCAGCGCTGGAATTTGTCGCGTGTGAGGACTGTGCGAGGTCCACCTGTTTTTGGGGTGGCAACCGGCTCGGGTGTAGCTTGGAGGACTTCGAGGTCAGCTTGTGCGAACGTTTCGTTGCGCATGAGCCTTCTTTCATGGACCCGAGGGGTGACGTTGTAGCGGATGCAGCCGTTCAGAAATTCGGTTTTAGAGGTGACGGTGCCTTTAAAACCTGTAACTTTGTCGCGCACCTTGTCGCCGAAGTTGAAAGTGGTTTGTGCGAATGGCGTGCGCTGATCCCCACCTGCCTTTACGACTTCGAGCTGCGCCTCGTCGATGGCTTGGACGTCTGGGATCACGTTGTCTTTGCACTTCGGCTGTAGGCCGTACTGGACGCCACGTGTAGCGTCCGACACGATTGCGATGACAGTGCCTTCAAAGCCTGTGACGATATCCCGTAGCTCGTCGAGGAAGTTGAACTTCATTTTGGGCTGCCTTTGGTTTGGGTTGAGGAAACCTTGACAGAAGCCAGTGATTAGGTCAAGGCCCGCGCCTTTGGTAAGTTTCTTTGTTTGAAATCAAGTTAGTGTGCTAGTATGTTTTTAAATGTCCCTGTACTTCCTTCAAGAAAAAGAGCCCCCGCATAGGATCAAGCTCGGCTATAGCAAGCGTCCTTTGGCGCGCATTGCGGAGATCAGTGCTGGTGCGTCGCAGCACTTGATTGTACTTAAGATCATGGAGGGGACCAAAGAGGACGAGCAGTGGCTGCACGAGCACTTTAAGAGCGAGCTAGGCTGCCGCGTGGCGGGAAAGCGCGAGTGGTATGAGGCCACAGCGGCGCTCCTGGAGCAAATTAACTCGCCGCTGGCGATCTACCCTGGATGAGCGCAGCGCGTTGCTAAGTCTCAAAGGGCGGCGACGTTGAGCAATTCCAAAATATTTCAGATCTTGCCGCCAGTGGACGTATTTCGTTTGAGACTTATCTCGATGCAGGTATGCTCGCTGGTACAGCTACGAAAACATGAGCGCGTTTAGAAGGGTTAAAACATGGTAATACCTGATTGGCTGCCGCGTGTGGCGTGGCAACTCTGGCTCATCCTTGTGCATCTGATGGCCTTCAACGGAGTCCTTGCGCTTTTTGTGCTCATTGCTCACGCAAGGAAAAGGGAAGAGTAACAGAATGACTCCAGAACAACTGGCCGAGATCAAAACCAAACACGAAGCGACAAGGAAGTGGGGCGCGGTACGAGGGCATCTTGTTGCTAATTCAAATTCAGAGGTGCTCGCAGAGTTTTTATTCGGGTGCGGAGACGACCTCGATTTCGCAGTCCTTGCCCACGAAGTGGTCCCAGGTCTGGTTGCCGAGGTCGAGCGCAAAGACCGCCAGATCTCTGCCCTCCTCGAATCGGCGCGGGTGGAGCAAGACCGCTACCGACAAGCTGAAGCCAAGGTCGAGCACCTAGAGCGCATCGTCGAGGCAATTTTTGACCCTTTGCGTGGTGACCAGGGTTGAGCAGTTGCCAATGACAACACTTTCACCGGTCTTTGGACCCACAAAAATGCTTGGTGGCAACGGAAACTCTTCGCCGCGTTTTTTCCACAGGTGCAGACAGTTTGCGTGGTAGCTCACGTACTCCGACTTCTTAGGATGAAACTGCGCGACCGTCTCCTCCTCGTCCCAGAAGAGGTCTTTGACAAAGCACATCTCCTGCCAGTTAGGAGGTCTATTAGGACCGGCAAGCGTCACCGAAACGTGTTCCCATCCGGTCGTCTCGCCGTTGTCCATCATCGCCCGCAGCTTGTAGGTCTTAAAGGGGACCTCAAAAAAGCCGTAGGGGTCGCCCGGCTTGGAGCGCCACTGGCTGAAGTTGGTGCGATATTTTTCAAGGTCCTTGTTAAAAGGCTTCATGGTGCGAACTGGTGTCCAGGCTTTGGGTTTAGAATATCTGCGATGTACTTATCGACATAGGCGCGTAGCAGTCTTTCGTTGATTGCGACCTCAGATAGCCCGTCGTTGACGAGCTGCGCTGCGATTTCAACGCGGTCGCCTTCCTCTCCGAGCGGTTCTTCCCACAACGCTTTAAGCAGCGCTTTGTGCGTGTAGTTACCGGTACCCTTTTTTGACTTGTGCATGCGCCGTAACTGACCGCCCCAGGCACGAAGTTCTCTAAGCCACCCTGCCCGTGCGGGGTGCTCTGGGTAATGGCTCAACTTGAAAAGGTGCGCTGCGATGACAAGCTGCAATTCGCTTAGTTTGGCGACCGCCGCCGACCTGTGAAAGGCGCTGCTGCGGGCCTCGTCGGCGCGTGCTTGTAGCGATTCTAGGATTTTGTGCAGGTAGCGCATGCGAACCTTTTACAAGAAGTCAGCCCAGAAGAATATCGGCATAATATACCAAAACTTTAGGGTATCCTCAACCGCCTGTTTTGACTTTATTTACTGGCACTTATGCCAGTGGGTGCATGTTACCTTTGACGATATGAACCGCTCGCCGTGCTCGTGTAATAGACACATAGAGCAGGCAGAGTTCTTCGTTAGTTTGGTGTATATTGTCTTGTGAATTTTTGCATATAGCGCCCCACGAGTTGCTCTGTATGAGTACGATATCTTTTTCACGTCCTTTGTAGCGGTGTATGGTGCTAAGAGATATACCTTCTGGTCGCATGTTTAAGGTGAAGTTATCACTTTCAATGAGCGACTTGAGTTTGTCTTTGATATTGAAGCTGTTTTTGGCATACCATTCCCTGAGCACGGAGATAGCGCCACGTCCCATATTAAGTTCTTGCATTTCTTCTTCGCTTAGATCTTCTTCATCTTTGAGGTTAAGCGAGGTAAAGAACTTGAGGAGTGCAGCATCGAGGTCATCGCCGCTTGCGGTATAGGTCTGTTCAATGATGTATTCGGTAGCGGCTTCGCCTTTAGTGTTTCGGAGCCATTCCAACGCTATTTCGGGGGTATCGGGACTAGGGTCTGCTATGGCGACGAGTGCCAGTAGCGTCTTGGCTTTGTCCGAGTTGAGTTCTAGTTTGTTGACCAGGAGTTCTCTGCAGGGCACTTGGGTGATGAGTAGCCACATTTGCCACGCCAGAAGGTCGTTGTTGGTGCGACCTAGGATGACGGCGTCTTCGTACCTATAGCCTTTTTCCTTGAAGAAGGCGTCTATCTTAGTGGCGTCCATAGCTTCGGTGTGAGAGTACTCACCGGGTTGTTGCTCGGGTGGCGCTGCCGAGATAAACTTGTCTTCTTCGAGGTCGATACGGGCGCACACAGACACTTCTTTTAGCGCCTGTGCTTTATCAACGATAGCTTGTGGGCATCGGTAGGTATAGACGAGCTGTCCTCTGGAGTGCTGGTTTGCCATCGCGACGAAGCGTTCGGGGCAGGCATAGTTCCAGCGATTAATTGAGTTGTGCGTTAATATACCATTTTGACTGAAAACAACTCCAGTCTCCGCGACCTCAATAGATGAAAAACTAAATTCTCCTTCAATCTTATCCACTTTGACTATGGTCTCTGCTCCTAGAACGCCGTCCATGTTGATCACGGGCAGTTTATAGCCTGGATAAAGATCGGTCGCTTTGACTAAGCAAAAATGTTTCAATTCGTCGCTAATGTTCATGTTCTCTTCAAGAAAGACATCAGCATCGGGACACTCATCCCTAACATGCGAGAACAAGTCTTCAGCGTATAGACGCGCCTTCTTGTAATTCTTAAAATATTTACTTGTTGCATGATGTTTTCGTGCTTCGTGCTGGGTGTCGAGGATGACTACGAATGGGCTACTTCCGTAAGATTCCTTCACACGGAACAATCCTATCTTCAAGAAACTACGGGAGGTCGTGGTACGTGTTTTTGCCCCGGTATATGTGGGGGAATTAAAGTCTAAATTGAAATCTTTGAAGACAGCGACGACTCCCTCATGATCATTTCCGTACTGCTTGAATAACTCATTCAACGAATCTTGAGGCAGACCTTCCCCTCTAAAGTTGAAGACAATCGTTGGCAACCTATAACGCAAGGAGTAGATCTTCTCTTTAAGGAGAGCCTCATTTAAGGAAAAACAAGATTCAAGAATCCAAAGCCTGGTCGCTCCTTCAAAATTCATTCTAGCACGACCGTTTTTCGTTACGCCGATTCTATATCCGAGATCAGGTCGATACATTATGTAGACGTGATACGTTTTTCCTTCCCGATTGATGTTAGAGGTATTAGCTAAAAATAAGTGGTTTCGACTAACCCGAATGCTTTTGCCCCCATCTGTTGTTACTTGTAGGAGGAAAGAGTCTTGAAATATATGCTGACTCGTCACAGGCGTAAAAAGCACTTTTCCATGCGAGAACGACTTGACTAGGTCCCCTACTGTGATTTCTCTAGCCGTCTTAATTCCACTGCTTGTCGCTATTTCTTCATTTTCTTCCCAACATTGTTGGCGGTCCCCGATAAAGTATAGTCTCTTCTCTTTATCGTGGATAAGGTATTTCGGATACGCTTCGTAGACCAGATACCAGTAGAGCAGCGACAGGTCCTGACACTCGTCCACGAGGATGGCGTGGTAGTTGCCGCCTTTGATCTTGAGCAGTGAGTAAGCGCCTAGGGTCAGCATGGAGTCGAAGTCCAGCTCACCCCATTGGTTAACTTGCATGACAAGGTCTGAGATGATGAGCGCGGCTAAGTTGTCTTCGAGTAGGTCTGAGTAGCGCTTGTAGGTATTAACGGGTGTAAGTTCTTTGCAGTAAGCATAGAACAGCGGAAAGACCTTGGGCGCGTTGTCTATGTCATCTTGAGCAAAGCGGCCATAGAGATCTTTTTTGAAGATGAACTCCAGAGCGCAGGCATGAACGAAGTTGGTAAACCCGTTGCGGTAGAATCTCTTAGTGAAGAACTTCCAAAAGTCTACAGGCTTACGGCGTAGATCGACATTGGCAATGTAGTCATAGCTGATTCTCTCGGCATAGAGCTTAACATTGCTAGGACTTGTTTTCTTGATGGACCGCAGCAGTGTGCTAACCAGGGCGAGTATCTGAGGGTAGTGTTTACTTTCTTCGGGTGCCAGGTCTGTCGGCGCGAAGTGAGGGCATTCCTCGGTGAGGATGCGCAGGCCGTGCATGTTGATTTCGGTAGTCAGACCGACGTCAAGTGCTTTGTTCATCGACTTGGCATCGAGTTCTTCGAGTATCTTGTTTATGAGACCTGGGTACTTCCCGTACTTGGTGCGGTCATCTTTGCGGATGAAGCCGTAGTAGAGATGGCTATTACGTGCGCTAGGGATGCAGTTGAGGGGTTTACGAGCGACGTTGACGGCTTGTTCGACAAATTGCCTGCCCAGTGCATGGAGAGTTTTGACTTCCACGCCTAGAGAGCTGAGCCCTTTGGCTTGGATCTTCTCCTGCATCTCTTCTTGGATGCCACGGTTGAAGCAGAGAATTAGGATCTTGCCGTTGCGGCCTGGGTCGAGTGCCAGCTTGTGCGCTTTGCCGAGCAGCGAGGTTGACTTGCCTGCCCCCGCGTTGGCGACACAGACGTAGGGGTAGTCCTCGTTTCTAATGAAAGCAAGCTGCGAGTCGTCAAAGCGCATAGCCCTTCCTTGGTGTGCGGGTTTGCGCTGACTTTAGCATAGCTTGGGTCGAGCTTGCTCTTGCTTATTCGTCTTGCTCGAAGAAGACTTTGGTGAGCCGGTGCATCTCTTCTTGGTGGCGCTGCATTTCTTCCAGTAGCAGGTCTCTGTGATACTCGCAGAGGGCAAGCGGGCTATGATCCTGCCGCATGCCCTGGAGCCAGGAGGCCCCGTAAGACCCGCAGCAGTTGCACCGAATGTTCCAACCCGGAAGGCCCGAGGTCTGTGCCTCGACCAGAGCCTGTTTTTTAGTTTTGTGTTGCCAAGTGGTTTTCACCTAGAGTTGACAGTCAGAAACACTGAGCAACCGCGCATCATGATAAGTTCCAGCTTTCTGGAGGTACCAAGGCTCGTAGGGGTAGAGCCGCGCCTTAGCGCAGTAGACCTTGGTCTTGTCCGCGCTAATTTTCTCCCAGGCACCCCACTGCCGGTCCTCTGAACTTGACGTATAGATATTGCCGGTCTTTAATTCTTTAATTGCTATAGCGAAAGAGAACGCTAGGCTCTTGTCCGACGACAATATTGTATTGGGTCCTACCTTCTCAACAGAAAGAAGTTCCCCCGTGATTGTCTGGGCAAAGATGTAAGGGTAGAAAGCAATGACTATAGAAAAGGCAAAGAACGCCAGAATCGCTATAAGAACAAGCATTTTACGCATACAAACTCCGTTACATATTATAAAAAAACAACACTACGTTGAATACTTTTTGGGAAAAGCTCTGGGTACCTATCATACAGGTTTTTAAAGTAGGTGTCCAAAACATACACGACGCACTCGTCGTCCTCGGCGCGAAACCCGCGTCCTAGCATCTGCAGCAGGTTGATTATTGTTTGCACAGCATACCACTCAGGGTCGAGCTTCATCCGGGCTTCGACGACTGGGTTTTTGGTATCGGCGTTGGGCATTTTGAGCAGCAACATGAATCTACAGAGATGATATTTGAGGTCGATACCGGCTTTAAATCCAGGCCCGACGAGGACAGTGGGTTCGTCGGTAGTCAAATGCCTATGGACTAGCTTAGACTTATCTTCTCCAGGTGACTGAAAGAGCAATCGAGGGTCGTCGCCTAAGGCCTCTTTAACCTTGTCTGCAATCTTGTAATTATGAGTGTGAATCAAACCCTTCTCGTTGGGGTGGCGTCTTAGGAGTGCTGCCGTGTAGTCGAGTAGCTTTGGCAGTGTCTTTTCTTGATGGGCATATGACATGCTGCCTACGGGCAAACCAAAGATGGGCCTGTTTTCAGGCGGAAAGTTACTTTCAACCCGGATGAACTCGAAGTCTGTGATGCCCAAATCTTGAGCGAGCTTTTTAGCGTCCGGTATTGTAGCCGACATGAGCAGTGCTTTTTCGGTGCTCTTGAACGCTAGGGGAGCCACGTGGTGGACAAAAAGCGGGGACACTACGGAGCCGGAGTCTTGCTGGACGACCTTAAACGGCAGTCCTTCGCGGATCTGCTTGACTAGGGCTTTGACCTTCTTAGTATGCTGCTCCAGCTTCACCTGCTCGCGCTCTTCGTTAGGATTGCCGGGAGGCAATGCCAGAGCTGTAGACAGGCGTGGCAACACTGCCTCGCAGAAGGATAGGACTTCGTCGATACTACGAAAGCCGCGTTCGAGCTGTGTTATTTCATCAAGCGACAGGTGGCGGCGTACAGGCGCGAAAGCACGGGGTGTGAATGGGATCTCGGCGTATTTGTAAAGTACATCGGGTAAGCAGTGAACTTCATCAAAGATAGCCAACTTTCTCTTTGGCAGGAATTGTGTTGCGAAAAGTAAGAAGTTTGAGAAGTTCATTAAGGTTACTTTGGCAACCTTAAGGGCTTCGTTACGCGCTGTGATGTAGGGGCATATTCCTTCGGTGGTGCAGGCATCTGATATATGCTTTTTAGATGGTAAGTTAAGACCGCACGGCGCAAAGTCTGCCATGTAGTGCGCTGAGATGCCGAAAGAGTCGCTCCAGTCTTTGCCGCAGGCGTAGTTGTTTTTGCCCTTTAGCAGCGCTAGGTAGCTCGGGAAGTCAGCGCTGTATTGGTCCTGGAGCTGTTTTTCAACCGTGCAAATGTAAGCCGTGTGGTAGTATTGAGCTAGCGCTAGAGCGATAGCGCTTTTGCCGATGCCCGTTTCACCTTCCAAGATTACAACAGGTGCCCGCTCAAAAGCGGACACCACGTCGCACAGGATTTTCTCCTGTCCGGTGCGGAAGGTAGGGTAAGGGAACCAATTTTTCCAGTTTTGCATTGCAACATCATAGCCTGGGAGCTACTCGATGTCACAGAATATCGACGACAAAAAAAGCTTTTCGGTGACCATTCCCATCAATGGACTACCGACACCGGGTCAGATCTCTTGGAGCATCGAGCTAGGTGCGCAGTGGTGCTCCGACTGCGGGACGCATACGCTGCCGGTCTCGCGGGATGATTGGGGGCGGCTCTTAGCCGGAGCGGACCCGTTGGTAGGGGTGAGCTTTACCGTAAAGTTTTAAGGGCCTCATCCTTGTTTGACATCCCGATCCTAGCTTGGCAAAATGCAAGCACGCAACCAGATCATGAGGGGGAGGGCCAATATGTCGAGTAATTTGATTTCGTTACGCAGCCAGCACGGCGATGGGGACGATGAGGGCGAATTCGATAGCCGCGAAGGGTATATTGAGGTGCGCGTCGAAGGCGGCATGCGGTGCCTGCTTTGGGCTCAGCACATTGAGGGCATCAAGGAGACGGAGGGTGGCTGCCTAGTGGTGTACAACAACGACCCTGTCATGGTGAAAACGAGCTACGATGACGTTAAGAAGCTTCTTCGTGAGTTCTTCTATGTCGCCGTCCTCAAGGTTAAGCGCTAGCCAGAGATCTCTTTTCGCATTTTTCGCACAGCGCGGCGCATATTAGCCTCCGTAGCGCGCCGCTGCTTGCGGTTAGGCTTGATCGCTGCCTCAGCCTCCTTCTGCCTTTTGAACGCTAAGACATCCTCACTCACCTCGTTGGCGAGTCCGACTGCACCGATATCGTCAGGCGTGACTAGACTTTCAGTCGTCGTAGTCGTCATCGATGTCTCCGGGTTCATCATCTTTATTCTCCTCAAAGCTACTGTTGGGGTTTTTAGCGTCTTGAATGTCTTGCAGGCGTTTTAGGCGTGCGGCACGAACTTCTGGTAGTTCTGGCTTGCGGAATACCACATAGCCGACCACTTCACCTTCTCGTACAAACTGGTTAATGCGGTGTTGCAAAGCCTCAAAGTGCTGGGCAACTTCTATCAGGCTAACAAATAAATCATCCTTTGCGGAGTTTGCTATAAGGTCATTTACCTTTGCAATTTCCTCTTCGATAGCACGTTTCTTACGCCTGAATTCTGGGTGATGATTTCTTATACTTTCGGCATTCTTTTCTAGCTGTTTTTGTCGAAAGCGTTCGCGCATGACCTCAAAGAGGGGCTTGTCTTCGTTAAATTCCTCAATCAAGCGTCCCTCCACCGATGTTCTCGAACAGAGCGGTAACATCGAAGCTCTTCCCCTGTACATAGGGTTGCCAGTCGGTTCGGTTGTTCGGTTGTGCGGTAACTATCGCAGCTCGGTCACCTGTCGTGATTATTGGGTTATAAAGGAGCATATAGCGTGTAACCTGCCCTTTACGGTTTGTGACATCTTGACCTGCTAAGACCTGCCAACCTGCCGAGGCAGGATAAACACTACGCATTCTATTGATCCTTTCTAAAGGGTGTATCCAAAATCTTAGCGCCCTGTTTCGCGGAAATCAACTTGCTCTTTTCCAACCTCTATGCGTAAGCTGGTGGAAACCCACAGCGAGATCCTTAAATGGCACATTACAAGACGGAGCAGTACGCGCAGCGTGTGCGTAAGGCAGGACAGACGATGCGTCTAGACTGCACGCTGTCCGACTGCCCTAGGTTCTCTGACTGTAAAGTCATCCCCGCTCACGGCTTGCTCTTTGGACAAAGCAAGGCGCAACTCATCTTCGCTACCGATCTGACTACTGAGGATGAGGAAGAGTTTAGACTCCCAGCTATCCACCCCGCAGGGCGTCTGCTGCGGGAGTCCATGCTGGCGCACGTCCTAACTAAGAAAAAAGTTCCCTTCTTAATCACCAAGCTCTTCCGCGCCAACACAGACGGCAAGCCACCTAGGGTCTTTGAGAGTAAACTCTGCTTCTCCCACTTCCACAAAGAGCTACTGCAGCACACGCCCAAGCTGGTCGTGGCGCTCGGCATGAGTGTGTTTTCGACGCTCTATACCCATGCCGTCAATAAGCACGAGCTACCGCCAAAGGACGAGCACACCATGTCGTCCTTGCGGGGTAAATTTTTTACCTTCGCTTTTGAGGGGGTAGCTGTTCGGGTATTTGTTGCGCATAACCCAGGCTCGGTACTCCAGACAGCGGCGCTCTATAAGCTTTTTAAAGACGACGCCAACACCATCGCAGACTTCTTTGTCACAGGTGCCGAGTGCTCTCTTAAAGAGACGATCGAGATCAAGAGCATAGAACGCTTAGACACGGTAAAAGGCGTCTTTGATTATCTAGACTTTCTGCGCTACGGGCTTAAAGAGTCCTCGCTTGTAGCATTCGATACGGAGACACGCAACTTAAACAGACGCTATAACAACGCGTTTCTTACCTGGCAGTTCTGCCATGAGCCGGGTAAAGCCGTGATCATTCCTATAGAACACAGAGACCAGCCGCTATTTGCGGACAAGAAGCACCGGCAGGCCTTGGTGGAGAAGATGTCGGGGTTGCTTAATGCGACCACCGCCGAGACTAAGATCAACTTCTTCATCGCGCACAACTTGAAGTTCGACCTTTCGGTGCTCTGGGGTCTCATGGGCATCATACCGCGTGACCCTAGGGTCAATATACCCTGGTGGTGTACGATGCTCGCCGCACACTGGCTTGACGAGAATCGCAAAGGGCTCGCAGGCTTTCTATCTGGCTCCCCCTACTCACTCAAAACCTTCGGTGTCGAATATTTCAACTTCTACTTCGAGGAAGAAGCCCTAGATCGTCGCGGCGATGGGGCGCTCGAAGAATTAACGCTGAACCAACTGTCCCAGTATGGCGGCAGCGACGTTATCCTGACAAGGGCACTGGCCCTACACCAAGTCAATAAGATCGCTGTGGCTGAGCCCGACAACGCGGTGGCTAAGCTCAAGAAGTTCGTTAAGCACTACTACTTTCCTACCTCGCGGGCACTGGCGGTTTTAGAGTGTAACGGCATCTATGTAAAGTCCGACCATCTGTCTTATCTACAGGGCGAAGACTCCCCGGTGTGGAATAGGATGGAAGACATCGAGGGTACGCTACAGAACTTACCCGAGGTGTTGGATTTCCGACAAACCTACAAAGAAAAGATCGGTGGCAAGGTCAAGAATGCCTCCGCGTTTGAAACCTCGCTCTGGGAGATGCCAGCAGAGGATTTGCCGCTTTTGGACTTGAACAAGCAAGATCAACAGAAGCTATTCTTTTTAGACTACCTGCGTCTCATACCGCTTAAGATGTCGCGTAAGACCGGCCTGCCACAGCTCAACGCTAAGTTCCTCGATCACTACGCCAACTCTAATGTGTACAAAGAAACCAACACAATCAAAAGACACTTCTCTGACTACTATGGCGTACCAGTTAGTAAGGATGATGGCAGCTCGGTCTACCGCGAGAATCCTCTTACACTGACCCTGGAGTACCGCAAGCTGAAAAAGCTCGGTACTGCTTACCTAGATGCCATAGAGGGTTTCCTGCGCAATCCCCGTGGTGACTGTGTGGATAGCCGCGTGCGTGCCTCCTATAACGGACACGGGACTGACACGGGTAGGCTTTGTTTGGCTGAAGGCACGAGAATAGAGATTGTTCAGGATTTATCAAAGCCTGCTGAAGAATGGGGTGCTGACATAGGTATACCAATTGAACGAGTTCAAGTTGGTGACGTGGCTTATTGCTATGATGACAGTCTTAATTTAAGACTTAGTAAAGTCATATGGTCAGGTAAAACAGGACATAAGAAGGTCATAAGAATTCATTGGCTTGTGCAAGGGCGCAAACATCATGGGTACCTAGATTGTACCCCAGAGCATAAGATAAGGTTAAGCAATGGTGAGTATGTCGAGGCGTCAAAACTGAAAGTCAACGATTCGTTATTAGCCTTAGGAAGATCCTTCGGTAACTATATTGTTGCTGGCATAGAAACACTAGAAGACTCTGTTGATGTTTATGATCTAGAAGTTGAAGGCGAACATAACTTCATCGCGAATGAAATTTGTGTTCATAACTCTTCCAACTCGCCCAACCTGCAGCAGCTACCCGGCAGAGGCAAGGTAGCCAAAGCGGTTAAAAATATGTTCCAGGCCGAGCCTCCGTCAGAGAAGTTCCCCCAAGGCACCATACTCTTGCAGTGTGATTATAAGACCGCCGAGGTGCGGTGGGCGGCGCTATTCGCTAAGGACCGTAACCTCATTAAGGTGTTCCAGGATAGCTCGCGTATCATTAAGCAAGCAATCGAGAGTGGGAACGATGCTGATTTTGAGTCGGCTAACTTACTAGCAGACTTGCACAGGCGCACTGCTTCTTTGATGTTTAATATACCAGCGAATCAAGTGTCTTCCACTATGAGGCAAGGGGCCAAGGCGGTAACGTTCGGGTTATTATTTGGAATGGCTGTTAAGACTCTGGCAGAGAGCAACGGTTGGACTTTAGAGGAAGGCGAGGAGAAGCTTGAGAAGTATTTTAGCGCCTTTCCTGACCTAGAAAAATTTCTAAAGCTTGTACCCGAGGTAGCAAAGAAGAAAGGCTACGTTGAGACTTTCATGGGCCGCAGGCGCAGGCTTGGTAACTTTTTAGAGTTGGGCAGGCTTGCGGACTCTTATAAGCACATGTCTGAGGGTGAGCGCAAAGCGATGAACGCCTCCATACAGGGGCAGAGTTCTGATGCTGGTACCATAGGTATGTTTTCGTTCATGCAGTATGTATTCGACAACAACCTAGAGGACCGTTGGTTAGTACAGAACGTCGTGCATGACTCCACTCTTGTGCAGGTACCTTGGGAGGATGCGCGGCTAGCATTGGACAGGATGTCGCATTACTTTGTTACCGGCATGCGTGAATACATAGAGCAGACGTGGAACTGTCAGCTTGCTATCGACATTGAAATAGAGTTCGAGATTGGACTTAAGTACGGCGCACTGGAGAAGTGGGACGGCAGAAAGAAGGATTTGGATGTTCTCTTAGATAAGTTAGAGAAAGAAAAAGCGGAAACATGGAAGAAAGTGGAACGCAAGGTTAAACCACCGATGGTTTTGGATTTGGTGACGTTTCATCCGTGACAGTTAGATTAACCTTTAGGATTTAGTTGGAGGAAAGTGTGCCCACTAAAAAGAAAGTTAGAGATGAAGTTGAAGAGCTTTTCGATGATCCTGAAGATATCGACGAGGACGAGGATGAGGACGAGGATGATGAAGTTGTAGATGAGGACGATGACCTTGTTATTGAACCTGTTCAATTCCGCACTTTAGATGATCTAGAATTCGAGGACCTTGACGTTGAGGAGTTTGAGGAAGAAGAAAACGACGACGACGACGACTAGACATTAATTATCATAATCACCGGTACTTATCCTTCATCCCTGAGGTGCAGCATCGGTAATTTACGATTTGTCTTCTTTTGTGTCGCTCTTTTCGTGGCGGGTTGCTCCTCCTGTGAGCATGGCTCCGCCGTCACTGCCGCCTCGGTGGACAGGGTAATCGGGCAGCCGTTGCCTTCCAACCGCAATGCTAGGTTAGGGTACCCCTCACTGCTTATGGCGTTTGACGCGGCAGGTGACTTTTACGTGTCGCGGGCGCAGTACCTGCTAGCGTGGAATCCCGGCATGCGCAACCTAAGTTGGTCGGCGTGGCAGTTGACTCCCAGTGACTTAGGAAAGGTGTCACGCACCAATAATTTCGTTGCAGACCCGGACCTTCTTCGGGTGAGTCCGCGCACGGTCGCCTCTGGTGATTACAAGGGTAGTTGTTTTGACCGTGGGCATGTGACGCCGTCTGGTGACCGCACTGACACTAGGGAAAATAATCGTATTACGTTTTACATGAGTAACATGCTGCCGCAGACGGCGTGGATGAACCGGGTACCCTGGAAGCACCTAGAGGAGCACGAGAGGGAGCTATCTCGCAAGCGTGGGATGGTGTACGTCTTTGCTGGTCCGGTGTATGAAGGTGAGATACGCCACATAGGACCGGACCAGGATATCGCAGTGCCTTCGCACATGTTTAAGATCATAGCGAGTAAAGAAGGCGAGGTACTGGCCGCTGTAGTCATGCCTAACGTGACCTCGACAGGCAGTGATCCTATATCCGATAGGAACCAAGCATGTACCGACTCGCACGAGATCCAAGGTGATGTCCAGCACGCAGACGACTGGCGCAAGTATGAGGCAAGCGTACCGGAGATCGAAGAGCGCACTAAGCTGCGGTTCCCCTTCCTGACTTCATTGTAGAGACGGAACCTAGTCGCCTAATTGAGCTAGGCCGAATAATTCCGGTGAGCATTCGTTGAGCATTTCCAGTAAAAGATCTTCTGCCCTTAAGTCTAGTTTATTGAATGCTTGAAGGAAAGCTACACGCTCTATTGGTGTTTCTATATATTCTGAGGTGAAGGAATTTCTAGCATCCGTTATTTGGCGTTGAGCAGAGCTTGCGTCAACCAGTGCTTCGTTTAACGCCTTTGCCCGATTAAATTTTGTTTTTGTTATCTGGACTTTTGGGTCGCAGAGATTTTCCACGACCTTTAAAATCCTTTTGACTTCTGGACGCCAATCAAAATCAATCTTTGCCAAAGGAGCCATTTTGTGTTTGGCATATTCCCCTAGCGCACCCTCAAGAGAATGAGTGGCTCTTTCTACCCACTTATCCCTTGAAAAGGCCATGGCAAACACGGCTTTACGTATAAATTTAGTCATAACACCGCCTCCGCTATATCTTATAGCAGAATAAGCTAAAGCTATCAAGGCGGTCGTCCTTTGCTCCCCGGCGGCACTCGCGGATAAAAAACTGTCACTTTGTGGTCGAGCCACAAAGTGACAGTTTTAGATGCATGACAAAGGAGTCTGGTCACAGCTTTCTTTGCTTCTACGTCACTACCGTAATTACCTTCATTAAAATCCAATCACTTTATGGCACCTGGATTTCCCCGGACCTGCGCTAACAGATCCGGGGTTTAATCGCGAGTATCGACCGTGCGATTGAGCGATTGCCCCGCAAGAACTCGGACGTGAGCCAAATATTCTCCCTCGGGGGCATCGATCTCATGCTCCACGCGGAATGCTTTGGTCGTTGCTTGGTCGGTGCAGTCCGCATTGTCGGTATACATTTTAGCGATGGGTTGCACGACCAGCACACGTCCTGGTGTTACCTGCGTGCGTACCTCGTCTAATTTCATGCAGCCGAGAAACGTGTAGGGGTAGTGCCCTTCCAAGACGATTTTTTGCGTGCCAGAGCTTTTTTGCGTGCCCAAGCCTTTGTTGAAGCTGACTGCCTCAACCGGAGCATACAGGAAATCGTCTGGGTTATCTGTCTGTGAGGCGATCACCTTCAAATTGAGAGCGCTCACGTCTCGGTTGAGGACTTGGACAGTATACTCCCCAACAGGAAGAGGTCCCATCTTGACCGATTGCAGAAAAGGGGCTTCAACCTTCAGGCAGGTCTCACCGCTGTACTGATACGCCTTGGCGTCTACCGTGATCGTTTTCTCATCTCGATTAACGACTGCGGTAGTCGGTCCCACCTTGAAACAGGTGTCCGGGAATTTACCGCGCAACACGATCTCTGCATCGTCGTTGTCATCGAAACCTAGCGGGGTATAGACCGTGTCAATCGGAGAAGTAACCAACACTGGACCTTCCGCAAAAGCGAGATTTGTAAACATCATCCCCCCAAACATCCCAAACAGCAAAGCAATGCGCATGTTCTCTCCAGTCAAAAATTGTGTGTGAATCTGAAGCGACTCTAGCTTTAAAATTCGGGCCTAGCAACACTTATCCAAATTTTTGATGCCCCTCTTAAACGTGGGGCTTCATATTGCCAGCCGGAATACAATCTCAATGATTACGGGTATTTGCACGACACCTGCTAAAGAGTGAAAATCAAATCCCGATACCTTCTTTGTTGCTAGTGATTAAACTTAAACAGGAGGTAAGGTATGATTAGGGCTTTAATCGGTATGTTTGTGGTTATCGCGTTAACTGCGTGCGGTAGTGCCGTCCCAATGGGTACCGAGACTTCAACTGCGACTTCGGTGTCTACGACGCCTGATACCAAGAAGGCAGCCAGTAACAAAGGGCAATCCTCGGGTCAGGAAGGTGATGAAGGTGAGCAAGGCGACGACACCCAGGGCGGCTATTTGACCGGTTACGTTGTCTCGGCCTTTGACATGGACGTCAACGGGCGGCGCTATGAGGACAGCGAGGATTTCTATACGCAGCAGCTCGGTGAGCTGGAGTCCGAGATGGAGGCTGCGGGGTATGTAGGCTACTCGCTGTCTCTCAGTGGCGAGTTAGGATTGGACGATTTGAAGTACGGTATGGACGTATACGTCGTGGCACATGGCAAGACGGGCTTTGCCGGGGACACTAGGGTTAATGAGAACGGGCGCTTCATGCTTGGTATTCCCGATGGGTCTGGCGATGAAGTATTCCGCATCCGTACCAACAAGCGCGTTAGCGTCATCCTGACCTCGCCAGATAAGCGTGACGTGGTGCGTTGGTGCTATAACTTCTCTAGCGCTAACACTGAAGGTACGCTTGCTGAGCCAGTCCTTATCAGCCAGTTTACGACCAAGTTGACGCGCTACCAGTGCTCGGACTCCGGTAACGGTATGGCGCTGCCGACCAATCCTAAAGCTACGCAGGCCGCACCTGTCCAAGCTACGCAGCCAGCTCAGCCAGCGGCACCAGCGGCACCTCAGAGCAGCAAGCCAGCCAAGGCCTCGCACTCTGACGAATCTGATTCGGAATCGGAATCTGCTGATGACGATGCTGATGCAGTGATCGAAGGTCACGTCACGGTCGCCGGGGGGCGTGATGTTGACTAACCTAGATACCGGTACGCGAAACCGCGTGCCCACACTGGTTGACCCCAGATGTGAACTCATACCTCATAACTGTGATAACGGCCATGAATGGATAGCGCTCATGTGTCCGCCACCCCGTAAGGCTAATTCAAGCAAGTGGCGATACGTGAACAGCCAGCAACAGCGGTGCCCCCATTGCGGATTGCCGCAGAGTGACGAGGAGCCAATTCGATGACTACCCGAGTACTGGTCATAGGCCCTAACTTTACCGTACCTGGAAACGTTCCCTGCGAAATGCGCTTGGCGGTGTCTATCGAGCAAGCGGCAAACCTTCTGGTAGCCGAGACTTTTCAAGTGGTGATCGTCAACGTACCAGTGACCATGGCTGTGCTGCAGTACCTGGAACATCTCGCAGGCGAGGAAGTGCTGCTGGTAGCTCGCAGCAGCGAAGATGCTGAGGACACATTGCCAGTTGATTTAGAGCCGTTTTTAACCGAGATCTTGAGCAAGATCGGCATTGAAGAGCATCTGCATTGAAATTCACGCTGAGGGTATTCATGGGCGCATTACAACGGCAAGCAGAAATAATTGCCTACGATCTGTTGGAAAAGGACGGGAAGCTGGAAGATCACAGCGACGAAGAATGGACGGAGTACTTTCAACGGGCGTGCAAACAACTTGAAGCCACGCACAACTAGGGGTTCTGTATGCGCGTCACCAGGATACTAGGAAGGTCCCCAGACCAAGTCTTTTACTACATCCTCGGGGATGATGGAATTGATACGCACGTCGGGCAGTATTCCTTATGCCCCGAGGTTGGGGAGGACTGCATTTTTGGGCGATCTATTCCTATCGAATCTGATTCAGCGAGATTCATCATTCAATACTTCAATGCATTTAACCCTTCCGATCTATGGGCGAGTGTTTCGCACAGGAGGACGTAGTGACAATCATCGACCAGAAATTCAAAGAGCCAATTTGGTGCTCCTGCGGCGCGAGGATTGAGACTTACTCGATTGGGTATGGGCGGACGCCCTACGGCATTCATTGCCACGAGTGCAAGTGTGACCTGCATCGTGTGATGCCGTCTGGTATGGGTGGAATGATCGAGACGGCGGTCGAGGCGTGGAACGACTATCACCGAGCGGTTGCCTACCTGAAAGAGGTGCGTGGTATCTACAAGCCGACCGACAATCAGATTCGCGAGCGAATGTACCGCGTGTTGAAAGGCTGGGTGAACGAATGAAGAGGGCACCCGCTCAGGCACCCGCTCAATCAATTGCTATAGACTTCGGCGAAGGCATCAGCTATTCGCTGCTGGCCTTTTTTTGTAGGATGGAAACAGTCTGTAGAAATGTCCTCAGTTTCATATACCTGCTCGCCTATTTGCGTTACCACTTTGGCTTTCGGAAAGTCTGCAGGTAGTTTTTTGATCTCTTCGTTGATGTTAGAGATCTGCTGTCTCATCTGCGCCCTTTCCGCAGCGTCATTCTTTAGAAAATAGCTAGGACACAACACTC
>Ga0315288_10002508_pt1 | contig 23705 bp, 63 predicted proteins | sample YL17G11_20_MG_FD_203454 | JGI IMG/M metagenome (GOLD analysis project Ga0315288, IMG submission 203454) | Sediment microbial communities from Yellowstone Lake, YNP, Wyoming, USA - YL17G11_20 | ecosystem: Environmental > Aquatic > Freshwater > Lake > Sediment | place: USA: Wyoming | collected... | reverse complement strand
AGGCATTTCGAAAAGATGGGGGAATGAGTACGAGATTGAAACTTGGAATGGTAGCCTTGGTTCCCCCGTTCTAAAAACTATTCAGGATAGTGCCCGTCAAGCAGCAGATAGGTATGTAAATAAGATTATCGGAGAAATTGAATTCGTGCCATCTGAGGCTGAAAAGAAAGTAATCAAGGCTGCATATAAGCGGACATTTCTTGAACATTGCAAGAATCATGCTACCATTCGTGCGCAGGAAGATGGCGAAGAGTTTATTAACACAATCCTAACAGATACTCTTCGCGTAGGGCCTAGTGATATTGTTGGTACACCAGAATTTGAGTATTAGTCGAAAGACTTGGGCCGTAAAATGAAGTTGTGGGTTGATGATAAGCGCGAAGCCCCACCGGGCTGGGTGCGCTCATATAATTCAAAGGAAGCAATAGACCTTCTAAAAGGTTTTTGGGAAGAGGTAGAATATATTTCGCTAGACCATGATCTAGGTGGGGACGACACGGGGATGAAAGTCCTTATCTATATTGAATACATGGTTGCTATCGAACAATATGTTGCCCCAACAATCAATGTACATAGTGCTAATCCTGTTGGAAAAGAAAGGATGATGCAAGCAATCCAATCTATCTACGCATTTGATCGACAGAACCAAACAGGATAGGAGAATAAAATGTCGCAACTTACTGGCAAAATTGTCCGCGCTGAAATCAAGCAGCTAGAAATCGTTAGCGATGATGGTAAGCGTGTTATCACAATCGAACCGAGAAGTGATGGCAGCACCAAACTAGTTGAGCGTGATGCTAACGATACTCCTTATGGATGGCAGAACAGAACAGAATATACTCTGGAAGACGAGCAGAAGACAGTTGTTACTCTGGCAATTCTACATAATGACGCTTCTTATGATCGTCCCGCACTAGATAAGATTACAAGCACACGTTTCCAAATCCCTCAGCCTGAACCAGAAAAGGTTGAGGAAGAGAATTGTTCCCCCATTGCTGTTGCTGATGCACAAGCAGCATCCGCGCTAGCAGTAAAAGAAGCGCGCATCGAAGCCGTAAAGTTTGAGATGGCGCTAGACCATTCTCGGGATCGCCATGCTAGCGGCGATGTGAATGGTTGTCCCAAGTGTGATGCAAAAGTTATTGCCTCTGCCTATCCTGAGGGATATGTTTATCCCTCTGATGCGGATTTTGTTGAAGCAGAGAATGATCAGGCAGATAAGATTGATCTGCCTTACTGATTCGCAAACATCCCCTTAGAAACTCCGCAAAACGCCCCCTGAGCCATCCGGTTGTAGGCAGTAGTCTTATAAACTACGATAGCAGGGTTCGACTCCCTGAGGGGGCACCAAATCTTTAGGATGTGGAAAGAGGGATAATAAGGTGGAACTTAATCCCAACAAGCCGTGGTGCCCCACCTGTGGCGGGGCGAAAGATATTCCACTATCTCCGTGCGTGGGGGGAAATACGTTTAACGCTGAGTTTCATACCCAACAATCTCATTTACAAGCAGCCTCCCGGTCAAGATTAACAGTATATAAATCATTGGATGCTAACTATAAATCAACCTTTCAAGGTTTTGCATTTCCACTACCAATTAAACTTGGTGGGATTGGATTCGGAACTGCACCAGCTAAAAAAGTTACTTACGAGCCGGGACCGTGGCTAGAAATAGAGGGCGATCCTGTTCTTTGCACAAGGGGATTTCACGGGTGGATTAAGAAAGAGAAAGCCTTTAGGGAAGGCGCTCATGTATATGAGATGGAGCTTGAAGGTAAGTATCTTCAGGATCATGAGAAAGCTTGTAGTACTAGAGCTAGATTAGTAAAAGAAATCTTTGAACAACCACAAGAACCTTGGGAAGAGTTTGTATCTAGGGAAACTTCTGCTCTCGCTATTGTTGAGGAAGCACGGGGACTTCGCGTAGGGGTATCTACAGTTGATCTAACCAAGAACAAACTAGTAGCAGGGTACTACCCTGTCTTTCCTGCCTACCATTTATTTAGGGAAAATCCAGAAAAACTAGGGCGATGCGGGGATTGTGGGCTAAACGAATTCCTGCATGATGGCTGGGAAGACCGTAATGCCCTCGCCGCAAAGCTTAACCGCTTTGATAGGTGGGAACTAGTCCTTTACATTCAGCAAATTCTGGCCGGAAAAGACAACGGGCTTGACATAGTGAAGGCAGACGGATCATAATAGTACATAAGCTATAGAACGTACAGGAGGATACAAGAGGATGCCTTGGAAATATATTATTATAGACTCTCATGAAAGATTTGGAAAGAATAATATTCTAGAGTTAGCTGCTAAGTTTAATCCAGCAGTTATTTGGGTCGATAGAGTCAGGTATGACAGGCCCAAAAAGAAATATTTTGATAAGGACAAAAATAATGGCTAGTGTTAAGGATCATCTTATTGTTCTCAAGCGTGCTACTGGTAGGTATGAGTGTAAGTGCGGCTGGTCAGGTGATTTGAAGGGCGTATGTCAGCATATGGCATATAATCAACCTGATCTAACCAAGGCATGATAAAATGCCTCGCGTTCAGCAAATTGATATCGAGGCAATCGAAGAGTTTGCCCGTGAACGAAGAGAGGCTGCGGAACGTATTCAGCGTGAGCGAGAATACGAATTAGAATTGCTAGAACGTATCGCTAACGCAGTAGAAAGACTTGAGCGCCGAAATGCCTGTGTTGATGTGTCCTTACCATCTGGATAAACCGGCAGTAATGCCCACATTTGGAGCAGGGTGTGCTCAATGTGAGTATGGCGAAGATAGTGGCCCACAGAAGATGGGATACACAATCTTTGCCCAAGTCTGTTATGATCCAATGGCACCCATGAATGCCCGTGTTTGGCATAGCAGGGACTTTGGAACACAAGCCTATACTAAAGAAGAAGCAAGAACTAAGGTCGCTAATCTCTGTAAGAAAATGGGCTGGTGGCTAATAATTGAAAATGTTATAGTAGTCTTCCAGTAAAATGATAAACAAGCCACCAGAATTTCTTAGGGCGTATCAGGTAGCTGAACTATTTAATGTACATATGAGTACCGTAAAACGTATCCCCGAAAAAGATTTGCCTTATTGGAAATTTGGAAGTCGCGGGGATCGCATGTATGCACACAAAGATGTAGAAGAATATATCAATAAAAGGTATGTAAGATGACTGATCTATATGAGCGCGATCCCGAAGAGATTGGTCCAGAACACCCGGATGATCTAAATGCGCGCATGAATTTTATTGAAGCACGGCATTGGTATGTTAGCAACATTCCGGGGGGAAAGTGTCAAGAACCTGCCCGCAAATTCTGCTACGAGCATAACGAGATTGACTATCATCAAGAATGCGGATTAGATAGCTGGTCTATTTTGCATATTGATGATAAACTAGATAATCACGATCATGGTGGTGGGGATTGCATGTGCCTTGAAGGCCATGATTACTAAAACTAACACCCTAGTATTTCTCTGCTTCCTAGTCCTAGCGGGGCAGATTCTAGACTCTGTTAGTTTTGCGATGTTCTATATCCATGTTGCTCCCTACTCTATAGCGCAGGAACTAAACCCTATCGTAAACACCCTTATGATTATAGGTGGGCCAACACTTGTTGTTGCTATAAAACTTTGGATTGGTTATAGGATTTGGAAGTCTGCATTAAAGTTTAGCATGATCAAACAAAAGACTCCGCTAATTATGATGTGGATCTTGCTGCCAATTGCAGCCATTAGCGGATGGGTTGGTTGCGCCTTTAATTCATACGCCATTATTCAAACACTAGGAGGTTAGGTATGGCAAGGTATGCATGTCGTTGCCATCAATGGGACGACGTTGTAGAGCCTACATATAATGTAGATATCTCTGAGCGTCTAAAAGCACTTATGCCCGATATTGTATCAGAGAACACAGTTGTAAAATATACCTTCAACTGTGGTCATGAAACACTCTCTGTGCATACCTTGGGACAGGGCAGCATGGAGTATGCTGGCCCCTATCATCCCAATGTTTATTGTGAGGGTGAGGGAGTTTGCTATTATTGTGGGGGAGTGATGAGTTATGGATGAGAACATCAAAAGTTATCAGGTTTGGGTCAAGGTAACTATGAAAAGCCGTCCTAAACTTCATGTCACTTTCCCACACGACGAACGCTATAGCTACGAGTTTGTAGTAGATGTAGCTCGTAGTCTTCAAAAAGAGTATCATTGGGCGGCTGTTAGCGTTGTAAAGGTAATAGGTAATGAAGAGTAAAGTAATCGTAGAGTTGGAAGTCTCCGCAAGAAAAGATGAGGATGATGCCCCTTCTTGGTCGTTTGCTATTTCAACACTCAAGTTTATTCTAGATTCTATTCTTTCTAGTCGAACAGCAAAGCGGTGGGACTATCGTTTCAAGGTTATCAAAGTCTTTCGTGTGGACGAAGAGACACGGATGGAACACATTCCTTTCTGCGCGACCGATGTACCGTGATCCGTTTGATCTGGCAAGACAGATAGCAAAGAACTCCGATCCGAAAGTTACGCGTTACCTTCATGCCTCTGTCATACTTGATAGGAAGGGCAGAGTTATTGGGGCAGGAAAGAATCATTTCATTGGTGGCAGGGTACTAACAGAAGAGGGTGTATATATCGATAAGACAGTACATTCTGAGGCTCATGCTCTACGCCAAGTAGACATTCGTAGACTAGATGATGCTGTTATTATCAACTACGGTAGAACAAATACATCTGCGATTCTTTCTCGCCCCTGCCCTAACTGTTGGTCTATTCTGCGTAAACTTGGTTTCAAAAAAGTTTTTTATACAACAAGAAGTAATCTGATGAAGCCCTTATGGGTGGAGGAAAAGTTTTAATGATGTATGAATTTATCTTTGAGGATACTACTCCCCCGACTCATTGCAAAGATCCGGTTATAGCGGGTGCAAACGGAAGAAGGTGTAATGCTACTATATGCATGGCGCATGGAGCATCCCACCATGTATGTGCTGATCGTCAGGAAAAAGTAGGAACGAGTATGCATATGTATTGTGAATGTAAACAAAATATGGACAATGACGAAACAGGAAAAAGAATAAAATATTACTTCAGAGAGAATAAACTAGGCAATGAACTTAAATGCCCCTCCTGCCGCGATAATTGCGGATATTGACATGGTTGCTAAATCTGTGGCCCAACTTCTAAAAGAACTAGAACAGCCGAAGAGTGGAATAGCCCCAACTATAATCTTTGAGGATCTTTCTCAAAAGGGATTAGGTGGAGCGTGGAAAGAACTTGAAAACATGGATATGGCCTTGTTCAAAAAGTTTGTTGACCTAAAAGAAACAGAAGCTAAAATCTGTAAAGAGGAATATGCCTTCTATTTCTGGAAGCGCATGAAAGATAGGCTATCAAAGGGTATAACGCCAATTGGGGAGGAACAAGAATGACGAATACGGTTCGTTTTATTGAGATAGATGGAACAGGTAAACAAATTTCTGTCAGAAATATTAACCGTGAATCTATTGCTAAATGTCCCTCATTTATTCTAGTAGCTGCACATTACCGTGCTGATGGTTCCTGTAGGCACGACGAGAAAATCTGTGAAGAGTTGGGCTGCAAAAACTCTAAAGTAAAAGAAGAGATTTATTGCTCCGAGCATATGGCATTTCTAGGTCCTGAAACGGGGGGCGTATATGTTGGACTTTAGAAACTATCCGGGCGCGGTTAACGATAACGGGTATACATATAAGCAGGCACTTAAATCTATTGGTAAGGGCTGGCGCGAATTAATTAGAACAGCATTCTATTTCAAACCCGCTAGCGTAAGAATTATTCAAGTAAAGGAAAAGTTTGGCACTCTAACCATTTATATTGCGGGGGACTATAATACTAAGGAATTTGAAGAGTATTCCCGTCTTATTTATGCCCTAGAAGCGCAGTCATCTAAGATATGCGAGTGGTGTGGGAAGTTGGGGGATCAAGACAATAAATATCATTGGATACTAACTCTATGTGAGTCTTGTAAAACAAAAAGAGATGAGGAAAAGGCTAATGAAAATCTGTGATAATTGCGGAATAGAATTAAAACCTGTATCTGATATTCCTATGCGCCGTAGAGAAGATATTACTGCTCAATACTGGGATGCTTTAGGAATTCAATTCATAAAAGGTTATGGCATGTTTGAAGATGATATAAGTAGTTTGGTATCTACTCCAAAATTTCTTGTCATCTGTCATAGGTGTGCCCACGGGCTATTGAATGCCCATCCTTGGATGAAAAAAATGATAGATGACCACCCTACTGATAATTGCATTGATAATTGCATTGAAGGTTGAAAGACTCGGCGCGCATTTCAGGGTTGCATATAACATGATTATGTGCAACAACGAGTTGCTTGCCAATAGCAACCATAGATGGAGGACCGTGGATTGTAGAAGCGGTATGAACCCAATATGTTGACTTGAAAGCAGGAGAACCGATGCCAGATGAAAAGGTAGTCAGTTCTCGCAAGCGACTGCCCATCAGTAGGCACTCAACCTATGAATCGGCACTAGCAGCGAAGAAGGCTGAAACTAGATATCCAACGGAGCAACTACAAATTCGTCGTAAGTTTGATCATTTTGCCCTTGTGGCCCGTGTTAGTTCTAAGGAGACTAATTAAATGGCACCGAAGATCAAGGAAATTTCTGCTCCCGTTACCCGCATTGGTGATGCGATTGTTATTCCTGAAAAGATTCGACTTCGGGATGCAGCGAATTACATCGGTAAGTTGGCGGATCAGGAAGAGCAGGATGTGCGCATCGATGAAGTCATCGATGGGTATTTGTTTGGTGATGTTGCTGCTTCGTTTAAGCAAGCAATGGAGAATATCTTCGGTTATTCTCTTCAGCAAGGCAAGGTTATGAGTTTCTTTGGGATGGAATACAAAGATCCTCCCAAACTGATTACTCTACAGACTTCGCTTACTACCAGTATGCAAGTTCCTTATGGGGATTTCGCAATCCCCGGCATTGACGGAACAATTACCCTTGGCCCCGTGCGCCGTTCTGGAACAATGGTTAGTGCGCGTATTCAAGCTGAGATTAAGCGCAAGGATCAGAATATTGTTCAGCGTTTGGTGCAGGAAACACGCCTACTTCTCCGTACCAATTCTATCTATCGTGGACAGGCATTCGGACTTACGCTAACTAATGCAGATGGCGAAGCCGAAGATTTGCCAATGCCCGCGTTTATTGATGTTTCGAACACCACAGATCCTATCTTTAATCGTGAGACAGAAGTTCAGATTGGTGCATCTGTTTATTCGCCAATCGAACGAACAGCAGAAATGCGTGCGCTGGGTATTCGTATCAAGCGTGGCATTTGTTTGTACGGGCCTTTCGGAACAGGCAAAACGCAGACCTCTCGCAAGGTTGCACAACTTGCGGTGAAGCATAGTTGGACCTTTATCAAAGTTGATAAGCCCGGTGAGTTTGCAGAAATTCTGAAGCTCGCTCGTAACTTCCAGCCTTGCGTGGTATTCTGCGAGGATATTGACCGCGTTGCTGCTGGCCGTCGTACTATCGAGTTGGATCAGATTCTGAACAATCTCGATGGTATCGACAACAAGGATGCAGAAATCATGGTCGTAGTTACGACCAATGAGTTTGACGATATCAACCGTGCTATGCTGCGGGCTGGTCGTCTTGATGCATCTATTCCCGTTACCTATCCTGATCAGGATGCTTCTGAGCGATTGCTGCGATTCTACGCTGGTGATCTTCTTTCTGCAACAGAGGATATTTCTGCTGCGGCTAAGGAAATGGCGGGAAGAATTCCAGCGTCGGCAGTTGAAGAAGTTATTAAGCGCTCTAAGCTGTACATCCTTAATCAGCGGCGCGTGAATAACGACCCCATTGACCACAACTATAAGGCATTGCTCAATGCCTCTGCTCTTAGGGATGCTACAGTGTCCGTAGTCAAAGAGCATGTGGAAACCAACAACAAGGTACCGAAGCGCGATCTTACCAGCGCATCCCCGCAGGAAAAGGCCGCGTACATTGTTGCCGATGCTCAGGTTGAGTCTGCTCGACTTGCAGCAGAAGCACAGCAGATCGCTGCACAGATTGTGCAGAATGAAGCTGTTGCTTCGATGGGTTCCGCTAGTAACTAGTTCCTGATAATTTGGGGGCCAGAACTTTCTGGCCCCCAAATACCTTGGGGATAAAATGTTTGAATATTCTGCCTTTGTTGTAATAACATCTGACACTAAGCCACATTCAGACATACACTGTGATGTTGAAAATGGGCCATATTTATACGGAGAACCACGAAAACCCTGTAGTCAAAAAGATTCTTGCTACGTTAAAAGATATGGCAGCTACTATCATCATGATTGCGCCTCCGATAAGTTTGGGCGCAATTATGTATGTGAGTGTGCTGAAGGTAAACCGCGTAACTCTTTCTACTTCCCGATGGATAAATCGGGTGAAACTATATGCCCTTGGTGTAGAGAGCATTGTAAGGATGGATAAACTAGATAAGTATAAGCCGGGAATACAAGGCATCAGATATAAGCCTGTCTCGGCTAGACTTAGACGAGAACTTACTACTAGGAATATGAGGAAGCGTAGGCTTCCTCAGAATCAAATGGTTATTGACCTACTTGCGGGCAGAACCTTGTTCGCGTATAGTGAACCCGGTAGAAAAAGATATAGCTTTGGAAGTCTATACACTGTTGCGGCTAACAATAACCGTACCCTTAGAATCTACGGGTATGATGATGTAGATGATGAGATTTTTAGGGGCTATCTAATCTGGATGGAGAGAAGAGTTTCAATATGAAACTACTGGAAGAAGGAGGAAATAGTAATGCCTAGGCTTTCTTATGATGACGTTTTCCTTCCCGAGAAGGAAGATGTTATGGATAAAATCTCAGAGATGGAGAATCAAATCAAAGCCCTAACCATTGCCTTAGTTAAGCATATGTTTGATGGGGGCACAAGGAGCATACGGATTAATAAACAAGATTTTGCTGATCAGATGGGAAGAGAGGGTATGAAAGAGCCTATTAAATTAGTATTTCGGGGAGGCGGGGACCACTTCATTATTAGCATCGAATAGTTGTTTAGAGGTCGGAGGACAAAAATGTCCAGAGATGACAACCCTCTTCGGATGTGGGCGATACAGATAAAGAATAGTTTGCGCGTTCCCGAAGTAACAACTGATACATTGTTTAAGGCTTTAGTGGACCACGACTCCAGAAATGTAACACAATATTACTATGGCTATAAGGTTCCTAAAGATTCTAGTGAGCGATACGATCTAGACATGCGCCTACATGCGCTAAGATATATTGCTGAGAGTTTGGTGGTAAACTAAAATGCGCCAATCATCAGATCGTGCCCCCCTACTTGCTCGTAAAGTTCATACAGCAGAACAAGAGTTTGCCCGCACTAAAAATATACGTGACTTGACAGATGTAGTCAAATACGCTGCTCAGTCCAAAAACCTAATCAAGAGTCTAAAAGTAGAGCCTGAAAAGAAGAAGGGCATACCTATCGGGCAAAGGTGGAATTAGTGATTAACTACGAAGCATCTACCCCAATTAAACATGAGCATGATCCCAAAAGAATTGACCAAACCAATCGTTGGTTTGGGGCAGATACTTGCGAGTGTATCTGTGGTTGTACCTTTATTGCAATCGATGGAATGTGCTCTACCTGTAAATTAAAAGCTAAGCCTTCTAAGGATTAGTCTTACTAAAAGAAAGTGAAGGTAAATTAAATGAGCTATGAAGAAGAGTACAACCATTTCCATGTGGTGGCAATTTGTACTGAGTGTGCAGATATCCAGATAATCGGGCTAGCTAGGGATCGGGAAGCATTGGCTGAGTTCTTTGCTAATGTTGCTAAGGATCTAAGTAAGGTGGCTCACAATAATCCGTTTGGGGCTGATATTGACTTCAAAGTAGAGATTATAGTACCAAACGAAATTCTAAAAATCGCCCCTTTGGATGGCCATAACCACGGGCATGTCTCTGTCTGTATCGTACATAAATGTATAGATACTTATGAGTTTTGTGCTGAAATGCAGAAAACCTCCGCATTTAAAAAGATGGCTACGGCAATGACCTCTAAGTTTATGGAAATCCTTAATAACCACGGACCAAAAGATAAAGAGGTCAGGGAGGATAAGGGGGAGGATAGGAGGGCGCGTAGTCTCCTTGATTCGCTCGATCTTCCCGATGATGTTTTTAAGGGATTTAACTGATGACCGACGAAATGGATGAGGCTATTCGTCGCGCCTTGCTATACCTTTTGCAATGGTCTAATGACGAGTATAGAAAACTTGGTCCACTTGCATCTCAAGTTCTTGTTAAAGCCCTAAAGCAAGATGGCTATACCGTGGTGAAAATGCCGAGGAGTAAAAGAAGTGCCATATCGTGAAATATTTTTTGGGGGTGAGACTTTCGTAGTCCGAGTACCAGCATCAGCTATTACTGAGTGGCTTGATACTAGGGATCGTGGTCGATATATCGGCTATCCAGACAGGCCACCAGATGTTGATACTCCCCTATTGAGGGGCTGGATTCAGCACCCAAATGAAACAGCTAAATTTAACTATCTTGCCTCAACCGTAGATGATCAGGCAGTTTTTCCTGTATACTCTATTTCCTGTGATTGGCTAAGCCCAATAAACACAGTTGTTGAAGCAAAGTTTCTTGTCAGCTACAGTATTTCACAAGATAAATATGCCTTTCGTCTGATAATTAGAACCTCGCAGGGTAAAACGGTTGTTGATACAGAAATTGATGTTGCTGTAACCGAGGTAGAAGAAGCCTTTGATGAGAAGGTAAAGCAATTTGCAGAGGCATTTGTTGAAGAAGGCGCCTTTATAAGCACCTTTGCTGACTTTGAAGCGCTTCAGGAAGAAACATCACTTGCCGAAAAAGAATTAAAAGAGTATTACGGAGACTCTGACCCAAGAATGGTGCATTAGAGATGGACGATAATATAAAAGGACCGTGGGATGACGTAGTGCTAAAAGAGGGGGAGGTAAGAAGGATCATTAATGCCTTTCTTGCTAACCCCGAACGCCTGAGTGGTGGTGCTTCCGAGGAAGAGATTACTACCGTGTTACAATGGGCAAGAGAGATAAAGCTTAAAGCCGCTATCAACATAAATATTCTGCGGCTTATCTATCTGGAAGAGCTTGTTCTTAACATAAATGAAAGCGGGGAGGTTACTATGCAAGCCTTGCATAAGGATAATCCCACCTTTGAGCCCGACATAGATCAGATAGAAAGCTGGTTAGATGTATGAATGATATTGAGTGGGTAATGCACCAACTGGATAACACCGTTGATGATGCCCTACATAGAGCAGAGTTAGAAATTGTCTATAGCAAAAACAATCCAGAAACGCATTATCATGCGACCGCAACATATATTTGCGGGCGCGCTGGATGCGCTGGTCCCGACCCCATCAGGATACTAAAGATAAATCTTGAAGGATCGCTAAAGCGCCTTAATAATAAATACCCTTACTCGCCTCTGAACGACATTGATTGAGGAGGACAATGCCTATTTCTTAGTGTATAAAAATTGTTTCGATCTATTTATTGTTTACGCTTGACATTTGACGAGCGATCTGGTAAAGTGGAATTTGTCAACCTGAGTCGAAAGGCTCAACCAGCAAATAGAAGAGGAAATAGCAAAGTGACTACGAAAAAGGCTAACGACAATAGCAATAGCAAGGAGACTCCCAGCATGACTGATACATGGACCGACCCCAAGGATTATGGCCCCCTCGATGGTGGCAGTAACATTCTTGCCGCTTGGCAGGGGCTATACTGGCTCTTCAATGCCCGCGTGGATCGGTTCGATGTTACACCTGATGGTGTGTCCGCAATTGGTTTCCGTGTAGACTCTCAATATGACTCTGATAAGATTGTCCATGATATTTCTACAAAGGGTGACAAAAAGATTGAGCGAAGGGTTGATCTAGTCCCCTCCTATTTTTACCTTGACGGTACTGCCGTTCCTCCGCTTTTTGCGGACTCTAATGCCATGACGCAGTTTATGGCGCAGTTTGGGCGAGGCGCGGGTGAAACCGAAGGCCGTTCCCCCGAATACTTCAAGTCAGCTATTGCTGGATATAAGAAGGGGCATGGTCTTACTATTCGTCGCGGTCGTCCTCCGCGCACGATTAAGATTGAGGCTCTTGGCAGCATTGATGAGAGCGTTCTTGCTAATGTCAATGTCGAGGAACTGGAAAAGTTTATGGAGACAATCAAGCGAGTTACGGAGCAGCGCGCTGCACTCGCGGCAGCAGCCCCAGTCACAGCTTAGTTTCATTGTTAGGGGACCGGAATTTTTCCGGTCCCCTAATTTAGTTTTGGAGAAAAGAAATGCGTTCGATTACCTTCAAAGTCGTTGACAACAGTGAGCGTCATCGTGCAATTCAAAAGACGCGCAACAGGTGGGACGATATTGCCGATCTTATCAAGAACGATAAGACCGTCTTTATTTCTGCCAAGTATTGTAGCGTTATTCGAACAGCCCTTGCTTCGCGTGGAGTTAAAAAGATTACTGCCAGTAAGCGTGACAATGGCTATGTTGTTTGGTCAAAGCAGCCTGTTGTCCAATTTGAAGTAATCTCTGAGCCAGTTGCAGAAATGGAACTGGTTCATGCGGCGACTCCGGTAGCGCGCCCAACGTGGTATACCACGCTCCCTGAGGAAGCGTTGAAATCGTAAAAGGAAATTAATGACAACAAAAAAGAGGCTTCCTCCAGAAAAGGGGGAAGCCTCTTCGTTCAACGACTATAATAACCGAATAGTTCCTATAACTCCGCTGCGTATGGAGTTATCTCAACTCCAAAAGGATGGTCTTGATACCATACCCCTTGGGGAGTTACTGCGTATAATCGCAAGAATAATAAAGGATAATCAAGATGGGACTGTTTGACGATCTTAAATGCCTATATCCCCTGCCTATAGAGGGAGCTAATGATTTAAATTTTCAGACTAAATCATTAGTATGCTATCTTGATAACTACGAGATTCGGGAAGATGGCACGCTTTGGCACGAAGATTATGATACCGAAGATCGTAGTGATCCAAATGCGGAGGGTTTACGTAAATTTTGGGGGACAATAACGCGGGTTAACAAACGCTGGATGCCCGTGCTTATGACGGGAGAGGTTATATTTTACGCCACCGCAAAGGAAAATCCCGAAGAATGGTTTGAATTTTCAGCCTACTTTGTAGGGGGGAAACTAAAGGAACTTCACCAGATAGGGGATAGAAATGAATTTAGAGTTGAATGAGCAACAGAAATCTACGCTAGAGGATTTTCTGTGGGATGCTGTTCGTGGGCTAGATGGCGATATTGATTCAGCAACTATAGCTATTTTGCTGGATATTCTCTATATGCTAGAGAATACGGACAGACCATGAACGATTTTACTGAGCCAGTAGAGTTTGATGCTGACGGTAAGCCTACCCGCTATCGTTGGGACTCTGATAAATGGTTTAACAGCCTTTCGCCCCGAGAACAGAGAAACATTAAAAGGCGCAGAAAAGTCCTAGACATTACATTTAAAATGTACAGAACTATTCCTTGGATGCGATGGCCCGTCCTACAATATATCTATGCGTTTTGGGAGGGTATCTTTGAGGACGGTATTAAGTCTACTTGTAAGCCTAGGTGGGGCGCTGTTACTTTTGGCTGGCTAAATGATGGCATAAAGCCAACTCTTTGGCATACCTATATACAACTAACGCGTAATCACATGAGTAAGTATTCAGGTATTTACCCAAATGGCGCCCCTAAGAGTAAAAAACAAGCAGATGAGTGGGAAACTAGGTGGGAAAAAGAGTTGGAAGATAAGGAGTATCTTTTCGTATGAACGAGAGAATACTAGAGATTGATCCTCTAGTAGTTGCTGAATTTGCAGAAACTTTTAGGCATATGCGAGAAGAATACGATCTACCAGACTCCTCTGCCCCCGACGATTATGTGGCAGAAGAGTTTCTTGATTATTTAAGATCCCAAAATTTATATCTCTTGGATCTTTCCCGGTGCGATCAGCAAATTAGATATCACTCTAATCCCCATAAAGGCTGCATATTGCGATGAACGAATATCCCCACATTGATTCTATCTATAAGCGCGATGAGCGCGGTAATTTTATCATAGGCGATTATGCTAAGCCTGAATTTGAATACTTGAAAGACTTGATCTGGATTTGGACAGAGAAAGTCGATGGTACGAATATTCGCTTAATGTGGGATGAGCAAGGTTTGCGTTTTGGTGGCAAAACTGAAAAGGCACAAATCCCCACTAAACTTCTAAACAATCTAGATGCCCACGATCTAACCGAACGGCTTGCAGAAGTTTTTGATGTTGGTCCAGCCTGTCTCTACGGAGAGGGACATGGAAAGGGTATTCAGAAAGGTGGAGAAAACTATTCGCTAGATCAGCGGTTTGTTCTCTTTGATATCCGCATAGGCCGCTGGTGGCTTAAGCGAGATAACATGGAAGAGATTGCTGCTAAACTTGACCTACAGATTGTTCCTATCGTCTTTGTTGGTACAATAGATGACGCTATTGCCGTAGTAGCAGACGGATTTAAATCCTCTTGGGGCGATTTTAAGGCAGAGGGTATGGTTGGTCAGCCAGAGATTCCCCTGCTAGATAGGTCAGGCCAGCGCATTATTGTTAAGGTCAAAACTAAGGATTTTAGATGACCCTAAAAAAGACAGGCCATAGAGTTGCAGAATACAATGCTACAGACAACATTGTAGTCTGTACCTGTGGAAACTTTACAGGAACAGCGGAGGAATTTCACCCCCACCGCTTTTCTACTTCGGGACGTAAGAATCATAGCGCATTAGGAACACTTGACTTTCTAAAGGATATGGAAAAGGCCCGTTCTAGTTACTACCTACAAGGTAGTACTGGCCTTTATCGACCAAGGGAAGATACTTCAAATGGTTATAAAGAGTAAACACCTAGTTAAGTGTAGTATTACCCTCTATTATAATAAAGACACCTTTTGGTGGGGGGAAGAGGACGAGGATAATCCTCCTAGTGATGAGGAAGTCTTTAAGCGATGTAGAGAATACATGATTGAAGATGTAACCGATTTGCAAAACCCTTTTAGTATGGATGTAGTAGTAGCGGAATTTGTAGAAAGTCAGTTTAATGACTGATGACAAAGAAGCGATCATCTTAAAGATCAAAAAGCTATTTGCTCTTGCACGAAAGAATCCCAACCCACATGAATCAGAAGCGGCTGCTGCCAAAGCGCAGGAACTGCTTTTGCACTATAACCTATCAGAGTCGGAACTAGATGCCTTTAGATCAAAGGCAGAAAAGATTACGCGCCAGTATTATACCGGCCATCAAAGCCCTAACGGGCTACAGGAAGTACGCTGGAAGATCCAGTTAGCCGATGCTGTTGCGCGTAACAATCTCTGTAAGGTGATTCATCATCCTTATCAGAAAAAGATCAGTTGGATTGGCACAGAGCCTAACATCGAAATCTCCAAGTACCTCTACGAGATGTTGGTTAACGATATTGAATTCCTAGCAGAAAAGCTATGGAACGATATCCTAGCTATCCGTGAAGTTGAAGATAAAAGCGGCATGGAGTTCTTTACTGACCCTAGCCTACGCACCGTGCATGGGCGCGTATGGAAGAAATCTTTCTATCTAGGTATGGTTAGGTCATTAACAGATAGACTAACCAAGAACCTAAACGATCTAAGAAACGTAGCCAATATTAATGCCCTTGTACTATCCAACTCAACAGCCATTAAAGAGTATATTTCTGGAGAGTTTGGTAGATTAAGCAGGGGACATTGGGGAACAGGTGGACAGCTTAATAACTCTGCCTACCGTACGGGTATGGAAAAGGGTAAAAGCCTTCAATTCAGGAAGGGCATATCTGGCTACGGTGGTAGCGTTGGACCAAAACAGATCGGAGGATAAAGATGGCTATTGACAATCGGATTGCAATGGAGTACCATTTACAGTACAATCACTACCCTCCCATTGATCTAGTATTCGTAGATACAGCCTATGAAGCAATAGCCGCTATTGATAGTAATGATCCTGCCCTAGAGATACTTCTACCTAATGGCTTGATTAAATCTGCGGAGGATATATGCGAGGATTTACATCTTTGGGAGTTTACTAATGGATATTATGACTGATGAAGAAGTAGCAGCCTTAGCGCTTTTGGCTAAAAATCAGCGCATAATGGTTATCCTTGTTCCTGATAGCGCTCCTAATGAGTTTGTGGCACGCCTAACAGCGTGGAGTAACTTTTGTTTAGACACAAAGCTACTTCCGCCTCTAATGTTGCCTGTGGTAAAACAAGGGGATGGTTTGGTCTGCCCTTACTGCGCCGGTAAACCGGGCCAGCGTTTAGACTTCCACGAAAAGGACTGTGAATGGAGAAAGGCTGCGGAACGATGGGGAGGGGCACAGTTGCAGATAGATGAGGAATTTGGAACAACCTATGTCTGATATCCACGCCTTATTTGCTATCTCCTTTCCAATTATGATAGCATCTGTATGGTGTGATCCTAGTGATGGATCAGATCATACTTTTAACGATGATTGCGGCTGTAGAGTTAAGTCTACACCAGAAATGATGCAGGAATTCTTTGAGGAGGCTTTTCTAAATGGTTATGAAATACCTCTACCTGTGTTCGTAACAGACGAAACACTAGTTAAACTAGATGCTTTCATTGAAGAATATAAACTAGATGGGTAGACGCAGCAAGGTAGTTTCAAACTTTGTTGACGAGATAAAAGAAGTACCTAAGCGTCCCCGTAAAAAGCGGGAGCCAAAGATATTTCCCGAAGGACTATCACCGGGAACACTTGTCAAAGTAGAATCAGTAGAGTTAAAGAGAGCGAGGTTAGGCTATGTTTCTGACCTTTGTAAGTACGACGGCGGTTTAATCATCCGTCTTAGCGATGATGGTGACGTAGCAAAATACGTCTGCATAAAACCGGAGCTAGGAGACAAAATTGTGAGGTTAAATAGCTCCCGTGGCGAAGAAAACACAACAAGAGGAGATTCTTGAATTTGCCAAAGGGAGTAACTTCATTTTTGAAATTCCTCCCTATAAATCAAACTGGAAACCTATTGAGCAGATTAACTATGTAGAAAAAACGCACCTTAAACCTAACCCCTTTGAGCCTAGAACTTTCAAGGATTTCGTGGGGCAACAATCAGCCAAAGAAGTTCTACAAATTATTGTAGATTCAGCTAATAAAGAGAACCGCCTAATCCCAAATATACTCCTAACAGGCGCTTACGGGCATGGTAAAACTACGCTCGCTAAGCTAGTTATAAGAAGGCACAAGAAAAAAATTAAGATCATAGATGGGAGTATAGCAGCTACAGCTATTGTTCCCTCCAAGGAAATTGTATATATTGTAGATGAGGCCCATAACATTCCCCCTCAATTGGCAGATACCTATAACTTACTTATTGATTCAGATAACTTGCGTATAGTTGCTTGTACAACTAATCCCGGTGCCCTACCAGCGGCTTTTAGAAGTAGGTTTAGAAACATATACCTTGGTAGCTATACCAGCGATAATATAAAAATTATCGTTCAACGAGCAGCACGAAGGTCTAAAATAAATATAACAGGAAGTGCTGCCCAGTCCATAGCAGAAAGAGCCAAATTAAACCCAAGATATGCCCTATCCTTGCTGGACTTTATTAGAGAAATCTCTGTGGTAGAGTCTACTTTAGAAAGTCCCATCAATGAGAAGGATGTTATGCGCGGCTTAGCTATACTTGGTATTGATCCATCGGGCTTAACAGAGCTAGATAGAAAATACCTAAAACTACTTCACTATGATAGGCCCGTAGGATTGCAGTATATAGCAGCAGTCCTATCCACAGATGTTACTACAGTTCAAGAAGAAATTGAACCGTATTTAATTCAAGCGGGATTAGTAGAACGAACTGCTAAAGGTAGGCTATTAGGTGGATCAATTGAAGCCTTTAAAGCCCGAATACTAGAGGAGGCTAAAAATTTCATCCCCTAGATATGCATTTGCCGTTAATTTTTCAGAGCCTTCCCCCGAAGAGTTTTGTTTCTTTTGCGAGGAAGCCATAACAATAGAAAAAGCAGAGGTCTTTTATAAAAGCCCCCGCAGTACTAGAACGCTGATTATAGATTACGACTGTTTTGAGCAATTTGTAGGCTTGGGAATGAAAGTTATTGTGCAACTTTCACCCACTAAGCTAATCAATAATTAAGGAGAATTATAAATGCCCCCTGATAAAATAGACCTACAATCTGTAACTTTTGAGATAGTACCGGACAATACTAGGCTTAGAACCGCTGATTATGGCAAATTGCCGGTAGTAATAGCTCTAATGGAGGGAAAAACTGTTTCGGTCCCTATCGATACAGCCACAGATAAACTATATAGATTTGCTAGAATTAATGGGTATGTGCTTCGTAAACATAAGACTAAAGAGGGTATGATAATAGTATGGTTCGAAGAAAGAGTTTCAATAGACGGCCCCAACCCTGAATAAATGGAGCGCCCAAAAGTTAAATCTTTTGAGGGCTGCGAAGTACCGGAATTAGCCCAAAAGATTTACGAGCAATCTCTTGTCAAACTCTACGACGAGGTTGGAGGAGAGGGATTCGGATGGTATGGGCTGACAGTTTACGAAAGGATTCCTTACATTATTACAGTAATAAAAGGACACTTTTTTTACAAGGGATACATAAGTCGAAACGCAGCAGGTATGGCATGGGGCCATATATGCACAAAATATGAACGGTGGTATACGCAACGTGAAACTAGAATATCTGATTGATAATCCAAGTTGTACAGTCCCTTTTAGCGTAGAGGTTTACAAGGAAACAGACCTTGGAACCTATGCTATTATGGTAAATGTTTTCGGCCATGTCTATACTAGGTTGCTAGACAAGAGATTGGATGCGATAATCATTGCGAAAGATATAGCTAGGGCACTTGAAGATGCCTTCCGACATACTTATGAGGACAAATCAGAAAGCAATGACAGCACAAATGGTTAAGGAATACCAATTGAAAGATTACACAAAATGTGACGTTTGTGGCAACGATATTCCGCCCGATAGGCTCCATATTATGATTGATAATGGGCTTATCATCAGAAATATCTACTGTTGCCCTCGTCATAGATATCGCACAGTAGCGTATGGCGGCAAAGATTTTATCCAAGAGAGAACAGACAGAGAAATAGATAACCTCGCTTATAAATTTAAGAACAAAGAGTTACCCTTGTGCTGGGAATAATGGACGAATATAGGTCAGTATATGCTTCCAAAAAGCATAACTATCCCCACGAATTACTTTGTTCTTTTTGCGAGGAGTGGCAGCCCGCCTTTGACTACTGTAGAGTAGCCTACCCGTGCTGTACCTTACATGAGCGCTATCTAGTTTGTACCGTCTGCGGTACAGAAATTGAAGACGGGGAAATTCAGGCCATTACTGTTGACGAAGTGCTTAGTATTAAAGCACTATACGAAGCACAAAAGGAAGATATTAAGTTCTATCGTGAAGAGGAAACAACATAAAATGTCCATACAAATGTTTGACGATGTTGATGAGATGTTTGCTGCTATTGGCAGAGGTGTAGAAGCAGCTAAAAACCGTGCCACACCAAGGCAGAATAGCATTACCTACGGCGACTACTGGCTGCGCGCCTTCGAAGATTTTCTTATCCTCGGCCACATTACCCCTGAAGCAGAATTATGGGCGACAGAGGCCGAATTAGGGGCATCAGAGGAAGAGCTAGAGTGGGAGATGGCTTCCATGAAAGCAAATTATGATAACGGTTTTAGATTTGGCAGGGCATACTCTGTAGTTGAGCCGGATGGCGAACTAGGCGATACGCATGTCTGTGACATGATTCCAATAACAGAAGAAGAATTTAACCAGTCGAAAGGCTTGCGCTGGATTCCAGAGGAAGTTGCTAAACTTCCGTGGTTTAATACGGGGCTGTTTAATAGGATTTAGGATGCCTAAAAGATCAACATATCGAAATACAAACCTACCTCCAACCGCACGACAACATGAAATATTTAATACGTGGATTAAATCAGGCGGCTCTCAGAAAGAGGCTGCTTATGAACTAGGTATAAGTATAAAAACTGTAAAAAATCAAATGACAGACCTATACTATAGATTAGGAGTTAGCAGTAATATTGAGGCTTGTATTAAATTAGGCTATCTTAAAATTCCAGATTAGTAGAAAGAGTATAGTAAAGTGGTAGTTAACAATAAGATACATCAGCCAACCCGCGCTCAACTAAGAGCATTAGAGGCATTTATCATAACCGGATCGCAGAAAGATGCAGCCACATATATTGGTTGTGCTTATCAGACGATTAAGAACCATTTAGGGGATTTGTACGCAAGACTAGACGTTAACGGGGCAATGGAAGCAGCGACACATCTAGGCTGGGTTAATACTCCAAGTAATAATGGCCCCAAGATTTGTGGATGGGTTGCCTATTGTTCCCGCCCATTTAACCATAAGGGGTATCACGGGGATATGCGCGCACTAGACACTAATAATGAGGAGTTATCTTAATGGGCTGGGTTAAAGATTGTCAATGTCCCTATTGTCGCTGTTCCTATCCAAGTAAACCGGGAACCTCCCGAGGAAGCTTGGAAATTTGCTGGCGTTGTAAAAAGCACTATGATGTAAAGGCTAAGGAAGATGCAAATCGTTAGAATCGGAAAATTCCGAAACCCCCCTTACGAGGAAAGAGTAACCTGTCCCCGCTGCAATGGGAACACTCTCCCGATAGGATATCCCGGTGCTCTATCTCGCGTAGATAACAAAACAGAGATTTGTTCCCCGTGCGGGCAGGACGAAGGATTCCGTGATTTTTTTGACAATCGCTTATCCCAACTTAATGAGTGGCCCGTAGATATTAAATATGGGATTAATGCTGATGGCACTATACAAAGTTGAGTGGGCAATGGAGTATGAGGCAGAAGATCATATGGATGCTGCTCGGCAAGCGTGGGCAGCACTAGATGATGCTACAAAGTATAACTCCGGGGCATCAATTCTTTTCGTTACTGATGAGTCTGATGGTTACAGTAACCTCGCTCTCTTTAACTCTATTGATTCTAAGGCTGTAACTATTGATATGGAAAACGTAGGATTCTGCGATGATTGCGACAAATCCTACTTAACCTACAGCAATGAGGATCATTGTACCCATTGTGGTAATTGTAAGATACACTGTACGGATAACTATAAATGAAGTACAAAATTAAAATTAGGTGGCCCTGCGATTGCTTGTGCCATCATACTGTAAGTCCCGCTCTTTGTTATTTGTGTAAAGATACTCATGAGGGCTGGGATGCCCAAGGAGAGGCGGAAGTAGGCTTTCCATATCAATACGTAGAAAATATTGATGGTGGGGCAACAATCTATTTAGACTTCTTTGAGAATGATGATACCCCCATTATGACTAGGCACCCCTATACTTGTGGTATGTGCAACTGGGGCAGGGATGGAGCATATCACGACTATAACGAGTATGAAAGCCATATGGCTAAGATCCACAACATTTCCCCCTCGTGGCCCTTCGAAAGAGGTAAGGATGATTATTACAGGTGATGCCAAGAAAGATGGCATGAAATATCACTATAAGAAGGATTGTAAAGGAAGGCATTGCACTTTCCATAATCCCTCGGAACATAAGATGCGTAGCTGGCCTATGAACCTAAGAACGGATGCATGGGCATTTCCTCTTATTGAAAGAATATGCGAACATGGCGTAGGCCATCCTGATCCCGATAGTGTAGCTTTCCTTGAATCAATATCTAAGCCGGGAGCAAAGGGTACTTGGGGGATGCACGGATGCCATTTAGATGAGAGTGGTAGGTTGTGTTGCGCGGAACCGAACGTGCCATGATTGATTGCGCATGTGGGGGCAATACAGATCATATGGGCACTTGTCATTTTGGGTGGCATAATCCAAAGACTTGCCCAAAAAATATCAACTTTGCCCGCATGTTCATGGATGGGCGAACGATTCGCAGACGGCCGGTGAGCGCTTATGAAAAGGCAGAAGTTGAAACCATGATCCGTGATACCATTATTAATGATATTAGGGTATTCACGGGCGCAGATACAAGGGCAGCAGAATTTACTGCTGACTCTATTATCAAATATCTAGAGTCTATTGGATATAGAGCCAAGGAATGAAAAAACTTTGGGAGCAAGCTATTGCTTTACTTCCTAAGAAAAGCTCAGTAGGTCAGTTCTTTATAGAGTATAGACCTTGGATAAAGGATAAGACACACTTATATAGGGTAGCCTTTAGCAAAACGGGTATTTTTCAACCAAGGATATATGAAAAATTACCTTATCCCGGCTATATAGAAGCATTTGGATCTACGCCCGAAGAGGCTCTTCAAAACTTTATAACTAAATGGGAAAAATATGTTACTTACTTGTCAATGCTGTAGCGTTACTACGGAGTTTGTAGATGCAGAGGAAGCCTTTAATAAGGGATGGGATGCACCCCCGCACTTCACCGGGTATATCTCCTGTAATCTGTGCCCTATCTCCTTTCTGTATGGCGTAGACCATACTCCTATCCATGTTAAATGGACGCAAGAAGGTAGACCAGATACATTTACAGAAGAGACTTGTGTTGTAGAGGCTGAAAGAACAGGACTCTCATCAGAAGAGTTACTTACTAAGGTTAATAAGATGATATATCTAAGAGGGGCTAAATAAAATGGTAGCTTTGCTTGAAAAAGAAGAACTTAGTGATTCTTATGAAAGAGACATGAATGAGTTATTTAACGAAAAGAGTTGTCTTTGTTGCAAAGATTGGTATGTTCCATGTAATGATCCTACGCATCAAAGCAAAACATTATGCGTATTTTGTAACATAAATATGCATATTGTCGGGGATTGTGACGGACGGTATGATCCACGTTGAGAAGAAGAAGAAGAATGATTAATGTTCCCCAAGATGCTTGGTTAACATACTTATTCAAACTACATAGCCCGCACATAAGAGACATAGGGGATCAACGGGAACCTTGGAATATTATAATCTGTTCTTGTGGCCCCTTTATTCACCCGCTTCCTAAAGAGTGGAAAGAGCCAAACGCTTACCAAAAACATTTGCTAGAAATTCTCGACGAGGAGTACTTTTCTAGGCTTGACAAAAATGTATTATGATACATATTGACCATCCGTGGTCTGAGTGTAGCAAGAAATACGGCCACCCATTTAGAATATACATACGAAACAGGTGGGGATTCTGGTCCGTTGGGGTAAAGTCACAAGTCTACGATAATAAAGCAGGAGAGTGGACTGATCGCTGGGCCTATATTACCCATCACCCAAATAAATAAAAAGAGCCGGGAGCGAAATGCTCCCGGCTTTATTTTTGATCTAATATGCCCGATCTTGGCCTAGGTTTTCTTCTAGGCGGTTCTTTTCCCATGTGAACTTCCTGTTTCTTATCAAACACAATCGTTTTGATTTGATGGTCTGTAAAGCATAGCAATTGGCACTTTGAAAGTTCCTCTAGGAATACTTCCTGCGACGAGGACCAGAGCTTTCCTAAAGAGAATTTCTTTGTACTTGGATTGAGATGATCAAACTGTAAATCTTCTGTAGAACCGCATACCACACAAACACCGCCGAGGATTTCGATTGCCTCGGC
>Ga0315288_10002506_pt1 | contig 23708 bp, 17 predicted proteins | sample YL17G11_20_MG_FD_203454 | JGI IMG/M metagenome (GOLD analysis project Ga0315288, IMG submission 203454) | Sediment microbial communities from Yellowstone Lake, YNP, Wyoming, USA - YL17G11_20 | ecosystem: Environmental > Aquatic > Freshwater > Lake > Sediment | place: USA: Wyoming | collected... | reverse complement strand
TTTATGCTGCGCATAAATAAGTTGCCGCTCGTTTGACTACCTTATAAAATACAAGTGAGGACATGAATGTTCTATTAAATTTGGAAAAGGGCAAATCACGTGCCGAACAGGATTGTAACTGCCCCTAACAAAACAAAGCCAAATAGCGAAAGGAAAACTTGATATGCGCACCAAAACAGAAATGAATCGCAGGATGTTTTTGAAGACAACAGGCGCCGGTCTGGCCGCAATTCTTGCTCAGCCGATTGGCGCTACTCTCGCTCAGAATACCGCTCAAAAGAAAACCCGCCTGGCCATCATAGGCACGGGCATCAGGGCAATCGATATGTGGGGAAAAGACGTGCTTGCCGATTACTCCGACTACGTGGAATTTGTCGGCCTTTGCGACCCCAACCCAGGCAGAGTCCAATTTGCCAAAAAATACATCGGCGCAAACTGCCCAACCTTTACCGACTTCGATAAAATGGTCGCCGAGATAAAACCCGACAGAATCATCGTTACTACCGTCGATGCCTTCCACGACCAGTATATCATCAAAGGTATGAAAGCCGGCTGTGATATCATCACCGAAAAACCAATGACCACCGACGAGCATAAATGCCGCGCAATCCTCAATGCAGAGAAAAAAACCGGCCGAAACTGCACCGTAACCTTCAATTACCGTTACGCCCCGCATCGCGCAAAACTCAAAGAGCTTCTCGACGAAGGCGTTATTGGCACCGTCACCAGCGCCGACTTTCACTGGTATCTCGATACCTCCCACGGTGCAGATTACTTTCGCCGATGGCATCGCCTGAGAAACAGAAGCGGCACACTGCTCTGCCACAAAGCCACGCATCACTTTGACCTGCTGAACTGGTGGCTCGACTCCGACCCCGTTGAGGTCTTCGCATACGGTGCACTTGAGTTCTACGGCAAAAACCACTCCTTCCATCACACAAACTGCCGTGATTGTCCCCACAAAGATAAATGTCAGTTCTTCTGGGACATTACCAAAGACGAAAAACTTATGCAGCTCTACGTTGCGAATGAACAATACGACGGCTACTTGCGCGACGGCTGCGTCTGGAAAGAAGACATCGACATCTTCGATAAAATGGCCGTCCAGATAAAATACGCAAACAACGTCCAGGTCAGCTATTCGCTCACCACCTACTCACCTTATGAGGGTTATCGCATCGCCTTCAACGGTACAAAAGGCAGGTTAGAGGCCTGGATAAAGGAAAGACAACCCTGGACCGAACCGCCATACGACGAAATTCGCCTCACGCGAATGTTCGGCGATACGCAGCTTATCAACATCCCGAATACCGAGAGCGGTCACGGCGGCGGTGATACTCGTCTCAAAGACAAAATCTTCAAAGACCCCTCATTGCCCGACCCGCTCAAGCTTGCCGCGGGCACTCGTGATGGCGCTATGTCGGTCCTCATTGGTATCGCCGCTCGCAACAGTATTGATACCGTAAAACCTGTCCGCATAGCCAACCTGACCGACATAAAGCCGCAACCAAAAAGGCCGGTTTGATGATTGCTGTCTCGCTTCCGGCAATTTATTCTTGCCTTTCAGCGAACGTTGTGATATAAAATCGGCAACCACGTTAGATAGGATTGCCGGAAAATGCGAACCTCTGCACGGACGCAAAAAAATTCACACGCTGGCTCCGATGTATCGGAGTTGCGAAAAACACGCCGGTCCGCCGCCGACAAAACTTGGGTCATCGCTCCACCCGACCCTCGCGCCGACCCACTCGCAAAATCGCTCAAGGTCTCCGCTCTCTTGGCGCAACTGCTCATAAACCGCGGCGTTACTGACGCGCAATCCGGCTCCGCCTTCCTCAGACCCAAATTGACCGACCTCATCAGCCCCGAACTGCTCCCCGGCATTCTGCCCGCTGCGCAAAGAATCAGACAGGCCCTTACCAAAAAACAAAAAATCACCCTCTACGGCGACTACGACGTCGACGGCATCACTGGTGTCGCTATCCTCTGGCAAATCCTCACCCTCCTCGGTGCAAACGTTGACTACTACATCCCGCACCGCATCGACGAGGGCTATGGTCTCAAAACCGACGCCGTCGAATCAATCGCCAAATCCGGCACGCAGCTCCTCATCACCGTTGACTGCGGCGTCACCGCCTTAGCCGCCGCCGAGTTGACCCAAAAACTCGGTCTCGATTTAATAATCTGCGACCACCACCAATTCGCCGACCGTCTCCCGCCCGCCGTCGCCATAGTCCATCCCGCACTCGATAAATCCTATCCCAACCCCGACTCCTCCGGTTCGCTGGTTGCCTTCAAACTGGGCTGGGCCGTCGCCGACCTCTTCAAAACAGGCGCCAAACTCAGCCCCCAAATGCGCGACTTTATGCTCAACGCCACCTCCCTTGCCGCTATGGGGACCATCGCCGACGTTATGGAGCTACGCGGCGAAAACAGGACGCTGGCCAGCTTCGGCCTAAGTCTCCTCTCAGACCCCAAACTGCCCGGCCTCCGCGCCCTCATCGAATCCGCCGAGCTTACCGGCCGAGGCCTCGACAGCTACCACATCGGCTTTCGTCTCGCCCCTATGCTCAACGCCGCCGGAAGAATAGGCCACGCACGCCTCGCCGTTGAACTTCTTACTTCAAATTCCCAGCCCCACGCCGCACAAATCGCCGACTACCTCAAAAGCCAAAACGCCCAGCGTCAGCGATTCGAGCGAAAAATCTTCAACCACGCCTGCCAGCTTATCGAAAAGCTCGGCCTCGACAATCCAGAAAGAAAAACTATCGTCCTGGCCGACACCTCCTGGCACAGTGGCGTAGTTGGTATCGTCGCCGCAAGAATCGTCGATAAATTCTTCCGCCCCGCCATTGTGATTAACTCCGCCTCCGCACCCGCACAGGGCTCCGCCCGCTCCGTCCCCGGCTTCGATATCCTCGCCGCAATATCCGCCTGCTCAAAACACCTCGTCGCCTTCGGCGGCCACAAAAGGGCAGCGGGTGTCACAATACAATCCGAAAACATCCAAAGATTTGCCGACGACCTCGAAGATTACGCTGCCCTGCACCTCCTCGATGAGCACTGCGTCAATAAGCTCCACATCGACGCAATCGCCGCCTTGTCCGAGTTCAGCTATGAGAGCGTCCGCGAGCTGCAACTGCTCGGCCCCTTCGGCCAGGGCAACCCCGAACCCATCTTCGCAACAAAAGGCGTCTGTCTCTGCTCCCCGCCCCGCAGGGTCGGCACCAACGCTGACCACGTCCAGCTCGCCGTAACCGACCACACCAACTCAATCCGCTGCATCGGCTTTCGACTTGGGCATCTCGAAAAAAAATTGCTCGAACGCGACTCCTTCAACATCGCCTATCACGCCGCAATCGATAACTTCAACGGCAACAGCTCCGTCCAGCTTGTCCTCGACGACATCCGGTTCGAGTAAAATATATTTAGCCCCCGGTTTTACCGGGGATTCTTCTCACGGTTGACTACCACCTTCTCAATCTTGAACCTGCCCAACGTCGTCGCGATATTGAAAAAGTCCGCCGGCTCACCGTCGCCCATCGCAAGAGCAATATGCCCGGCGTCAAATCCCCCTCTGCCGCCTGCCTTGAACGCCGAGTCAAACCCCACCCATTTGCCCCCAATGAACGCCTCCGTCCACGTGTGCCCCCCGAATCCCTCTATGCCTGCAAAATCCTTCACGTATGCCACGCCCACAACAACCCGCGCAGGCACACCAGCCGACCGGCACATCGCCGCGCACAATACCGCAAACTCCGTGCAGTCGCCCCTCCTGCTCGCCGCCACCTCCGACGCCGACGCGTACCCAACCGAAAAACTTATGTTCTTCACGTAACCAGCCACAAACGCCTCTATACTCCTCGCCGCCTCTGCCACATCCTTCGCATTGCCTGTCGCACGCTTCGCAAGTGCTATTATGTTCGCATCATCACTCTGCAAAAATCTGCTCGGCCTGGTCGCCGAGACAACCTCTTTGTCCGACCCCTTATACGGGAATTCCGCCCCCGCCGGCGCACTAACCGGCTCAACCACCACCTTCACCGACCCGTCCTCTAATCGCTCCACACGCTGGTTGTCGCTGGCGGGTATCGTAAAATTTCCCGTCTCGCCGACCGGCTTCAAATAATATGTAATCGACTTTGCCGACCCGATGTTCTCAATCGACTCAGGACTCGCCAAAAACATCTTGTCCACTATCTCAAGCACCTGGTTGTTCCCAAGCGCAAACTCCTTCGCACAAGCCAGCATTTCCACGTTCATCCCCGCCATTGGCATTATTGTCTTTAACGTCCGCAGCTCCTCATCTACAAAACCAATCGTCGTCATCTCTCCCGCACCCGGCATACTCATCGTCGTCTCAACCTTCGTCAACGTTACCACTCTGCCTAATAAATCCACCTCCTGCTTCGCCCCCACCCGCACGCGCGAACCAACCGCCGCCATTGCCCCGGGACTAAACACATTCACGTCGTAACTCGTCCCTTCCTTTAATCCCCTCTCCATCTCAATCAGGCGCAATCCCTCCGCCATCACCGCGCCCCTGGGCCACACAAAGCCGCTCTCCTGCACTACACCCGCCCCGCTCGTCCGCACCTTGACGGTCCCATCCTGGCCCACCGTCCCCTCTGTCTTCATTGTCCCCATTCCTATATCCTGCTCAACCACGAACAATATCGGCTCACCCCTGACCGTCTCAACGCAGGTCTCCTTGGTCTTTAGACTGACCGGAACCCCTAATCGGTTTATTGTCAATGCAGTCGTCTCCGTCGTCGTAACCTGCCCGCCTCGACTCGCCAGACCCGAGTCGGGCGAGGCGGGCCCCTCCGCCACAATCCTGCTGTGCGTCGCGTAACCGATCTTCGCCCCCTCCATTAGCACTGCGTAATACTCAACGTCTTCTGCCTGCGCACCCGCGCAAACACTCCACTGCAATACAATCAGCGCTAATCCCAAAATGTTCATCTTCATATTCTGCCTCATTCTCAAAAAAACTTCTCTTCGTTTCCAATAGTATAAACCCTCCATTGCATCCGGCAAGCTCTCCCTCTAAAATACATCGGTCAACTATACGCCATACGCTACTTGTCCTGAGCGAAGTCGAAGGAAACGCTATGAATTTTGACGAATTGTTGAAACTTGTTCGCCCTGCACCGTATGGTGGCAGGGTTCGCTCGTCTGACCGCCCTCGCCTGTGCGACGACTCTCGGCTCGTAAGCGCCGGCGATATCTTCGTCGCCGTCAAAGGCCCAAACTTCGATGGCCACAACTTCATCCCTCCTGCCCTCGCTAACGGCGCAAAATATATCGTCTGCCAATCATCATCTTCCAATGCCATTCCCGCGAAACCTGTCCTGAGCGAAGTCGAAGGAGCGGGAATCCAGTTCGTTGTTGTGAAAGATTCCTCTCTCGCGCTCGCCATTCTCGCTCAGGCCTCCGCCGGCAACCCCGCCTCCAAACTCACCAACCTCGCCGTCACAGGCACCAATGGTAAAACAACAGTAACGTTTCTCGTCCGTTCCTGTTTTCAGGCCGCAGGCCTCAAATGCGGCTTAATAGGGACCGTCATTTACGACACCGGCATCGAGGTTGAAAACGCCCCCCTCACCACGCCCGGTTGCATAACCATTGCCCAAAAACAGTCGCAAATGCTAAAAGCCGGGGCAAAATATATGGTCATCGAGGCAAGCTCGCACGCCCTCGACCAGAACCGCGTCGCCGCAATCAATTTTAAGGCCGCCGCCTTTACCAACCTCACAGGCGACCACCTCGACTACCACAAAACTACCGATAATTACCTTGCCGCCAAGTCAAAACTATTCGAGAATCTTGCACCCGACTCAACCGCCGTCCTCAACAAGCAATCCACTTACGCTCAACAGATAGCCCAATGCACAAAGGCCAAAATCTTGTGGTATGCCATCGACGATTCCGCGGATTTGTCCGCCCACATCGACTCAATCGACATCACCGGCACAACATTCACACTTCACTATCTCGGCCAACGGCTCCGTATCAAAACCCCTCTCCTCGGCCGATACAACGTCGCCAACCACTTAGCCGCAACAGGCCTTTGCCTCGCTGCAGGCCTCGACCTCAAAACCATCGCTCAAGGCCTATCGGCGCTGGCCGCCATCACAGGCCGGCTCGAGAACGTCAAATCAGACGCCCCGTTCACCGTCCTCGTAGATTATGCCCACACCGACGATGCCCTCTACAATGTCCTTTCAACGCTAAAACCCTTGTGCAAGGCCAAACTCATCGTCGTATTCGGCTGCGGCGGCGACAGGGACAAAACAAAAAGACCCCGTATGGCAAAAGTCGTTGAAAATTTCGCTGACCTCATAATCGTAACAAGCGACAACCCGAGAACCGAAAATCCCGACGATATAATCACCCAAATCGTCGCCGGTTTCGCAAATCCAAACTCATCTAAAATCAAAGTAGAGCCAGACAGGAAAAAAGCAATAGCCATCGCTATCGACGCCGCGTCCCAAAATGATGTTGTCCTCATCGCCGGCAAAGGCCACGAAAACTATCAAATCATCGGCTCCCAAAAATTCCCCTTCTCCGACAAACAAATCGCCCTCTACTTGCTCCAGAATCGATTGTAAATTAAGGAAATGTATTCACTGGTGAATCGATTACCTTTGCAGTAAAATTTTGCCCGGTTTTATCGAGCATCCTTCTCGCCTTTTTTTGCCAAAATGTAGTCACGTTTTAGTGAATCAGGACAGAACCCCGGTTCATTTTTTCTTGAAATTTAATGGTTAATACGTTATAGTAATAATATGTTCGATTGGGACATTGTTGTCCTGGACAATGTTTCGGTACCTTAGGATGGAGGTTAGCTGAATGGCCGTTCAACCTCGCCAACAGGAACAGGGGGGTACTTTTTGTCTCGTTATCTCGGCTTTTTGTGCCCTGACGATATTGCCGGGCATCTCGCCTGCCGGTACTATAAAGGGCTGGGGCATTATGGTTTTCGACAGCAACGCCCTTACTGACCAATTTACCGCCGTCGCGGGGGGAGGAGGTCACTCTCTTGCCCTCAAGTCCGACGGCTCAATCGTCGGCTGGGGTAACAATTTTTATGGCCAGGCGACGCCCCCTGACGGTGACGAATATGTCGCCGTCGCGGCTGGAGGATACCATTCTCTCGGATTATATAATATCTGCCAATTTACCTTGTCCGGCGACCTGAATAACAACTGCAGAGTGAATATTTGGGACCTCGATTTTCTGACCGATGAATGGCTGTTACATTACAACTTGACCGATTTTGCTGCTCTTGCCGCCAACTGGCTGGTGGATTGTCACGCTGACCCGGACAATCCAGCTTGTTTGCCAAAATAGCTCAACCCTGCTTCGGACGCTTGAACACCATTCAGCAAACGAAAATCCCCCTTCTCCGGCAAATCCATCGCACTCGACTGCCTTATGAATCGCTCGTAAATTAGTCCTTCGTCTGACGGTCGGTCATTCCGAGCGCAGTCGAGGAATCTATTTTACCATTAACTCCCTCCGCCTCATTTAGCCCACAGCACTGCTGTCGGTTATTCCCCAGTGAGGTTTGCTTTTGCCTGCCCTCCGTAGCCCTGTGGGCGAAGGAGGGTCATTCCCGTGAAACTTGTCCCGAGCGACCTGTGGTGCTTGCCCTTCGTAGCCCTGTGGGCGAAGCGGGGAGTGGAGTCGAACCAAGTCGAAGGACGCGGGAATCCATTTTATGGCAGGGTTTACCCGCTATGGAAGCGTCTCTCCCCAGTCATTGGCTAAAAGGGCAAAGTCGTAAAGGTCTATGAAGCCGTCATTGGGGTTGAGGTCGGCGTCGCTATTGTAATCCGGGTCGCCGTTTTCAGTCAGATATGCGCTCGTAAACTCGTTGACGTCCGCAAAATCGACGTCGCCGTCGAAATCGATATCGCCCAGCAGATAATCGATACCATATCGGCCTGCCCTGATTGTAATTGAGCGATTTATGGTTGCTAATCCATCATTGACATCAACCGTGACGCGGTAGAAGCCGTTCTGGTCGTATATATGGGTCGGGTTTTCGAGCGTGCTGTTGTTGTCAGCGCTTAACGGGTCGCCGAAGTCCCAGGCATAAGTGAGCGGGTCTTCGTTCGGGTCAAATGCGTTGGCTGCAAACTGAACTGTGAGCGGCGCCTCGCCAAAACTCGGCGTCGCCGTCGGTGTTGCCTCCGGCGGCAGGTTGGGCGGCTGAACCGTTATCGCAATGATGTCAATATCAGTGGCTTCTTGCTCGTCAGTGACGCATAGCGCGACCTCAAACGTGCCAGGAATCTTGTACACGTGACAAACCGTAACACAACACCAACGCCAAACAGAGACCCGTCACCGAAATCCCACATATAGTCGAGCGGGCCTTCCTCGGGGTCGTAGCTCTGCGAGCCATCAAAACATACCTCCTCTCCGACTGTTACTATTGTCTTGTCCGAAGTTGCAATGGCCACAGGCGGCAGGTTGGGCATCACCGTTACCGAAAAATCGTGTGCTGCCAATCCGCCATTGCCGTCGCTGACGACCACCGTTACCGTGTAGCACCCAACAGCCATGGGAGTAAAGACGACTTGACTGCTAGCCGGATTGGTGCCGCTATTGAGCGGAGTCCCTAGGCCGGGCACCGGTCTATTCTGTGAGTCCCTAGCGTCCCAAGAGAAGTCGAGGACGTCGCCCGGGTCCGCATCCATGGCTTGGACCGCCAAGGTCGCGCTGCCGCCTAGAGTGAACCAAACCAGACCAATCGGGGAGAAGCTGATGATGATCGGCGGCTCGTTAGCACAAGCGAGCGATTAGACGGCAAAGACGAGGATTGAAATCAAAAGACCTCGCATATTTGGCTCCTGAGGCCACGTATTTCGTTTATCCTCCTTCGCTAAAGCTACGGAGGACAGGCCGGTTGCGCTGCTCGTTACGTATTACGTCTTACGGTTACGTTTTATGAAGCGCTCCAAGGCAATCAACACCGGATACGGACGAACCGCCTGCCAGCCGTCAATTTTTATTACCTATTTAAGATTCCGCCCAATAATCTGACATTTTACCCTGCCCCAACGAAATGTCAAGCCCCATTTTCGACCAAATTTTCGGAATTTATGTAAAACTTTTGAGTTTGGGATAAGTATGTCTTGCGTCCTAACTATCCGCTAATCGCTATATGCTACCACTTTTGACCATTTTTCAACGGCAGAATTCTCCTTGAAATCCGCGTCCGCCTTTGGCGAGACCTCGCCTATTGGCGGGTGAACTCTGTGGCTGTATAAAAAAACTTCGCGTTTCTTCGTGGTTTAAAAAAACCGTGTAATCTGTGAAATCTGTGGTTAAAATTTCTTTGTCTTTAAAAAACTCTGCGTTCTCAGCGCGCTCTGCGGTAAAAGGGTGAAAAATGAAGGAACTTTCAATAACAGCTCTGGCTAAAATAATCGACACCCGCGTTATCGCCTCGCACGACGCAGGACAGAATGTTACGTCGGTCAGCACGGACTCAAGAACCGTAACGCCTGGCGACTGCTTCTTTGCCATCATCGGCCCGAATTTCGATGGCCATAACTTCTTAGCCGACGCATTCGCCAAAGGCGCATCCTGCGCCGTCGTCAGTAAAGACGTCCCGCCCTTCGTAGCGCAGCGTAGAAGGGTCCCGCCAAACCAATTTCCCGACCTGTCCGGCGTAGCGCAAGCGAAGTCGGACAAAATCATCCTCAAGGTCGAGGACACCGTAAAAGCCCTCGGCGTTCTCGCCTCCTGGTATCGTAAAGATTGCAATTTCAAAGTTATCGCAATTACCGGCTCCGTCGGCAAAACCACTACTCGAGAAATCATCCACCACGTCCTGTCCGCCGTAGGCGAGACCTCGCCAATGGGCGGGTCAAAACGCTTCAAAACATTCCAGTCGCCGAAAAATTTCAATAACTTCATCGGCCTGCCCCTCTCAATTCTGACCGCACCAGCCGATTCCCAAATCCTCGTCCTCGAACTGGCAACAAACCACCCCGGCGAAATCGAGTATCTTTCCAGAATCGCCGCCCCTGACATCGCCCTGATAACCAATGTTGCTCCCGCTCATATCGAAGGTTTCCACGACCTCGAATCGCTCGCGAAAGAAAAATTATCAATATCCGAAGGTCTCAATCCCTCTGGCATTCTAATCATCAACGCCGATTGCCCCGTCCTCTTCACCCTGGCCCATAAACAGCACAAAAGATTCCTTTCCTTCGGCTCAAAGGAACATTGCGATTACCGCGCCTACTGCGTCCACTATGAAGGCCTGTCCTCCGATTTCGAGCTTGATGGTGCTGATATCCATTTGCCTCTCCCCGGCCGGGGCAACGTCGAAAATGCCCTCGCCGCCTGGGCCGTCTGCTCAACGCTCGGAATCTCCGAACGCGACTTCGCCGACGCAGTCAAAACCATCAGCCCTGTCTCAATGCGAACTGAAATGTTAAAACTTGGCTCACTGACTGTCATTTCCGATTGCTACAACGCCAACCCCGCATCTATGAAAAACGCCCTCGATATCCTCGCAACGCTGGCCAAAAAGGAAAACCGCCGAGCTGTTTTTGTATGCGGCGATATGGCCGAACTCGGAAACCAGACCGAAAAGTTTCACGTTGAGCTTGGCCGGTTTATCGCCAGCTCGAATGTCAACCTGCTCCTCACCGTCGGCCATCTCGCCCTGCTTGCCGCCGATACCTCGAAAAACGAATCACCCCTGCTCGAAACGCACAGCTTTACGCAATCAGCCCAGCTTTGCGATAACCTGCACAAACTTATAAAAGATTCCGATATAATACTGGTCAAAGGTTCTCGTATTAACAAACTCGAAACGGTCGTTGAAAAACTAAAAGCAATTTATCCCGGCTCCTGATGACTTACCGAGATACGAAATGATTTATCATATTCTTTGGTTTTTGCGCAACGTCTTTACTCATCGCCTCGGCTTTTACGCCTATCAGGAGGTGATGTTTCGCGATATCGCCGCTCTCCTGACGAGTCTCGCCCTCGCTCTGCTCCTCGGCCCACGCATCATCCGCTGGCTTATGACCAAAAAAATCGGCGACCGGCCCGAATTTCACCACGCCACCCTCAACGAGCTTACCAAACAAAAGGCCAATACCCCTACTATGGGAGGCCTCATCATCATCTCCGCCGTCCTCGTCTCTACGCTCCTCTGGGCAAAGCTCAACAACCCCTTCATCCAAAAAGCAATCATCCTCGTTTTCTGGTTCGGCGCACTCGGCGCAGTTGACGACTGGCTCAAACTCACAGCCGAAGCACACCACCGCAGCCGTGACGGCCTCAAACCCTGGGAAAAACTCCTCTTCCAGTTCGGCGGCGCCGTCCTCATCGCCTCCTTCCTATATGTGGACTTCACGAATATCGAGGACGGGCAAAAATTCTGGCTGCCCTTCTACAAACACGGTTTGCCTCTGGCCAACTGGATGTTCATCATCATCGCCATCCTATACCTATCCGCCACAAGCAACGCCGTAAATCTCACCGATGGCATGGACGGCCTGGCCGCCGGCTGCACAGGCATCGCCTCGCTGGTTTTAGTCATCCTCTGCTACGTCGCCAGCGAAACAATGGGCCGAACCTCCGCCGTGACCTGGGCAAGCTACCTCCTCCTGCCGGCCATCCCCCAGGCAGGGGAACTTTCCGTCTTCTTCGCCGCCATACTCGGCGCTGTTCTCGGCTTCCTCTGGTTCAACTGCCACCCTGCCCAGGTCTTTATGGGCGACGTTGGCTCACTGCCCTTAGGCGCCGCTATGGGCTACGGCGCACTTGTCACCAGAAATGAAATCCTCCTGCTCATCATCGGCGGCGTATTCATCATTGAGCTGGCGAGCGTCGTCCTGCAGGTCGGCTACTTCAAATACACGGGCGGCAAACGCCTCCTCCGCTGCGCTCCCATCCACCACCACTTTCACTTGGCCGGCTGGTCTGAGCCGCAGGTCGTCGTCCGATTCTGGCTCATCGCCGCCGCCTTCGCCGCCATCGCCTTAGCCACTCTCAAAATCCGCTGATTTTTCGCTACTGTCCCGTTAAGATTTGAAAAGATTTAGCCATAGATTTTACCGCGGAGGCCGCAGAGAATTTTTTGACACGGATGGACACAGTTTTTTCAAGCCCAGAGGGCGGCATAAGTATATAAGTATATGCGTATATACTTATGGACTGCTTTAAGAAACAGGGTTTTTTAGTGAGGGATTTGATGTGGGGATTTTTTTATTTTGATAAACCGGACCCTCCGTTTGCTATTACAAAGAAGCTCACATTGAGGGCAGGCAGGAAGGCACAAAAGGATTCAGTTTTTTATATTATCGCTACTGTCCCGTTAAGATTTGAAAAGATTTAGCCATAGATTTTACCGAGGAGGCCGCAAAGATTATTTATTTCCGATTTGCGATTGTCAATTGTCGATTTTGGACACGGAAAAACACGGACTTTTTTAGACACTGATTTACACAGATTAACACCGTTTTTAATTTTGGTTTGGCCGAAACAAATTCGAATTACCAAAGCAATAAATTCAAAAAAACGCGGATTTTAACATTTTGATAAACTGGACCCTCCGTTTGCTATTACAAAGAAGCTCACACCGAGGGCACCCGCAGGAAAAATGCGGGTGCGGGGCTTGTTTTGGGGGAATTTTCACCACGAAGCACGCGAAGAAACACGAAGTTTTTTTGAGATTGTAAAAAGCCGGGGTTTGGGGTATTGTAGGGGTGGATAATGGTGCTTTGGAATCGAGGATTTCGTTATGAGTTTAGCCCCGAAGGAAGTTAAGAAACTTGTAGACCATTTTGCCAGCAATATCGAAGATTATAAAAGGCAAGGATATTATGAGGCGCAAGTGCGGAAGGAATTCATTGACCCGTTCTTTGAAGCGCTGGGATGGGATATAGCAAATAAAGGGGGGATAGCCGAGGCATATAAAGATGTAATCCACGAAGACGCAATCAAAATAGGCGGAACAACAAAAGCGCCCGATTACTGCTTCCGCATCGGCACGACAAAAAAATTCTTCGTGGAAGCCAAAAAACCATCAGTCGATATATCTTCCGATATAAGCCCGGCTTATCAACTCCGCAGATATGCGTGGTCGGCAAAACTGCCTTTGTCAATTCTGACAGATTTCGAAGAATTTGCAGTTTATGACTGCCAGATACGGCCAAATCCTGATGATAAACCATCGACCGGACGAATTATGCTTTTCACTTACAAAGATTACATCGATAAGTGGGAGCAAATCGCAAATATATTCAGCAAAGAAGCGGTTTATAAAGGATTGTTCGATAAATACGCATCTGAAAAAACAACAAAAAGAGGCACAACTACAGTAGATAAAGAGTTTCTGGCCGAGATAGAAGGATGGCGGAACGAACTGGCAAAAAATATCGCGATTCGCAACGGTAAACTATCTGTTTATGACCTTAATTTTGCGGTTCAAAAGACCATCGACCGGATTTTGTTTTTGAGGATATGCGAAGACAGAGGCATAGAGCGCAGCGAACAACTCTCAGGGCTAATTAACGGCTCAAGAATATATCCGCGGCTTTTTGAACTTTTTGAAAAGGCCGATGAAAAATATAATTCCGGTATTTTTCATTTTCGCAGAGAAAAAGACAGGCCTGAGGGGCCGGATGAACTTTCTGCAAATCTGAAAATAGACGATGACGTTCTGACGCAGATTTTGAAAGACCTTTATTACCCGCGCAGCCCTTATGAATTTTCCGTTATGCCTGCGGAAATTTTGGGGCAGGTTTATGAGCAGTTTTTAGGCAAGGTAATTCGGCTTACGGAATCGCATCAGGCAAAGGTAGAGGAAAAACCGGAAGTTAAAAAGGCGGGCGGAGTTTATTATACGCCTTCGTATATTGTCGATTACATTGTCAAAAATACCGTAGGCCGACTCCTCAATGACAGTTCTGTAATTCCGAGCGCAGCCGAGGAATCTATTCCTAATTGTCATTCCAGCGCAAGCGGGAATCCACCGCGTCATTGCGAGTCCGCCAAAGGCGGACGTGGCAATCTCAAACCTCTTACACCCAAACAAATTGAAAAGTTAAAAATTCTCGACCCTGCCTGCGGCTCGGGTTCCTTTTTAATCGGGGCGTATCAGTATCTTTTGGATTTTCACCGTGATTATTATGCCAAAGAACCATCGAAACATAAAAAGGTGATATATCAGGGTAAGGGCGGACAGTGGTTTTTGACGATTGATGAAAAGAAAAGGATTCTTTTAAATAATATTTACGGCGTGGATATAGATTCACAGGCGGCAGAGGTAACGAAACTTTCCCTTTTGTTAAAGGTTCTTGAAAATGAGACGCAGGAAAGTTTGAGATTGTTTCATGAAAGGGCTTTGCCGGACTTGGGCAATAATATCAAGTGCGGCAATTCTCTTATCGCGCCGGATTTTTATCAAAGTCAACAATTAACCCTTTTTGGCGATGAGCAGCAGAGAAAGATAAACGCATTCGACTGGCAAAAGGAATTTGCGCCCATCTTCAAACAAGGCGGCTTCGATGCCGTTATAGGCAATCCGCCGTATATAAGAATTCAAATGCTTAATGATACGCAACCCGAGGCAGTGGAGTATTTTGGTCGAAGATATATTTCCGGCAGCAAAGGTAATTATGATATTTACGTCCTATTCGTTGAAAAAGGATTGGGTCTTCTAAATAAACTTGGGAAACTTGGTTTTATTCTGCCGCACAAGTTCTTCAACTCAAATTATGGCGAACCTTTGCGCAACTTGATAGCTGAAAAAAAACATCTTTCTCATGTCGTACATTTTGGGGATCAGCAAGTATTCGCAGGCGCAACAACTTACACGTGCTTGCTATTCTTAAACAAGAGCGGAATTGATAAATGCGAAGTAGTGAAAGTAAGCAAAATTAGCGATTGGCTCAACGCTGGCACGGCGAGCAAAGGGTTTATTCCCTGTAATTCAATAAGCGGAACAGAATGGAATTTTAGCATTGGCCATGACGTATTAGTTCTTGAGAAACTCAAGAAGATGCCAGTGAAGTTAGATAATATTGCCGATATTTTTGTTGGCACACAAACTAGTGCTGATGACATTTTTGTTTTGGACGACTGTGATCGAGTGAAGAATAAAATTATTGGCATTTCACAGTCGTTACAAAAAAAAGTTGAAGTTGAGGCCGGCTGTGTAGTTCCATTTCTTCGTGGTAAAGAAATTCGATCCTATGAGCCTCTTCGAAGTAAATCTTATCTTTTATGCCCATATGAAATATCCAAACAAGATAGCAGGTTATTAACTTTTACAGAAATGCAGGAAAAGTTTCCTTTGACGCTGGCATATTTTGAATCAAACAAAACAAGTTTAAAAGAACGCGAAAAAGGCAAATTCAAAGGGGAAAACTGGTACGCATTCGGATATCCGAAAAGCATGACATTATTCCAAAACCCGAAAATTGTCGTCCCTGATTATAATAACGTGGCATCGTTTACTTTTGATACAGAAGGGCATTTTTACAAAACCGGCTATGGAGTTATCGTTAGAGATAGGAAATTGTCACCGTTGTATGTGCTGGGGTTACTTAATTCATCGCTCTTATTCAAGTATCTATGCTCTATAGCAACATCCTTAAGAGGTGGGTATGTGCGATTTTGGCGGCAATTCCTTAAGCAATTGCCCATTCGCACAATAGATTTTTCAAACCGTTCGGAAAAGGCCAAGCACGACAAGATGGTTTCGCTTGTTGAGCAGATGTTGGAGTTGAATAAGAAACTTGCGGGGATAAAGAATCCTGATGAAAAGACGCGAATTCAGCGGCAGATAGATTTGACGGATGAGCAGATAGACAAACTTGTTTATGACCTCTACGGCCTGACGGCTGAAGAAATAGCGATAGTCGAGGGCAAGAAATAACTTGCAATAGTTCGGACTTAATCTGACATTGAAAATCCGCGTCTCTATGCGAAATCAGCGTCTTAAACCAATTTTTTTATTTCGGCCGGAGAGGTTTTTTAAAAAATCTTAACGGGACCCGTCTTCGCTACGCTTGGCCGAGGCAAGCAGAAGCGCATAGTAAGTAATAGGATTTCTGATATAATGCGTCTGCCCCTGGGGGTATATTATGCCTGATGAGCAGATTACAACTGATTTCGAGCCGGAGAAGCCGAGGCCGCCGCGCATCGCACTTGTCGCATCGCGCCGAACCGTCTCTGAATACCCCCTCTACCTCAAATTCCTCCTCGTGGGCCTCGCCGACGAATCCGTCCCCGTAATCCTCGTCTGCCCCCCCGCCTGCGACGTTGACTCAATCGTCCCGCCCGCCGTCGAGGTCGTCCGGCATCCAGCCCTCGATATGCCCTTGCTGGAGCGCTACAATCGCCGGCTCCTCCTCAATCGACTCGAAAAATTCCAGCCCGATGTCCTCCATTGCCTGTGCGAAGTCTCGGCCGCCCGGACCCGCTGGCTTGCTCGACACCTGAATATCCCCTATCTGCTCAATATCAATTCAATCCCCGCGCACTGGCACCCCATTATGCTTTCCACGACTCGATGCGCCAATATCATCGCACCCGCCAAGACCATCGCCGACCATTTCGCCGCCGCCCACCCGAAATTTGCCGACCGCGTCCGCCAAATCAATATAGGCACCTTTGTCGAGACCACCACCGCCTGTTTCGCCCACCCCGAGCGTCTGCCAGGCATAGTCGTCGCACCACCTCTCGATAATCCCGCAGGCCTCGAAAAACTCTTCCTTGCCTTTCATCGGCTCACCATCGACGGCTACCAGTTCATCGTCGCACTTGTTACTACCGGCCGCTCAGAAGGACAACTCTGGAAACAACTCCGCTCCCTCGGCCTGCTCCGTATCGTTGCCGTCGTCCCGCATCGGCTGGGCCTCTACTCCGCCGGCTCCGCTGCCGACGTCTTCATCGTTCCTCGACCGTCCTCCAGCTTCAATATGCTCCTGCTGGCGGCGATGGGCGCCGGCTCCGTTGTCGCCGCCTCCAAAGGAGGCGTTGACGACCTCATCATCGATGAAAAAACTGCGCTTGTGTTCAACCCCGATGACCAACTCAGTGTTTACAACTGCCTCAAGCGCATATTCGATGCGCGCGAAACGGCCCAGAAAATCGCCGCCGACGCACAGCAGTTCCTCCGCCAAAATCACCACGTCAGCGATATGGTTGGCTCAACACTCCAGCTCTATCGCCAGGCCGCTAAATTTCTCCAGCCACAAACCGAATCGCCGGGTGTCTAAGGAGTTTCTAATCGGGGGTTATCCGCCTTTGGCCGGGGTAGTATCTCAAAAGCGATACGCGACATCGGGAATAAAACAACTGTTTTATACAGGTGTATAAAACGCTTGTATAAAGCGCTTGTATAAAGCGCTTGTTGGGCAAAAGCGCGCAAGTCGAAAACCCTTAGAAGCCGACTTTTTCAAAAAATTTACTATTCCTTATCCCATAAGCACTTAAGCACTTTTTGCACCCCTTTTTACCATCAGGAAATACCTTAGTTTTCGTCAAAAGCGCGCAAGTTCGCGCCATATATAGAGGGATGTGTAAGCCCTCTGCCGTATGGTCGTTTCTTCTGGATCCCCTGTTGCTGGACCGAGGAGCACCGCTCGGGGACGACCTGCGGTCGAAAGCGCGCAAAACCGCGCCTATCTATAGAGGCCGCATTAGTGGCCTGAGGACCCCGCTTCGCCCAAGGGGCTACGCAGGGCAATCAGATGACGGAGAACAGAAGAAAGATGATGGGCGAGAGATGAAGAAAGAGGGTGGATTATGGTTTCCAAGTTCAAAATAACGATTTCCAGTTGTCTAAATCGCATCTTACACACTGTATATTTTCTCTATTGCCGTTGTCGCTTTGGCCGCAATATCCGTCTTATCCCGCTCTCAAAATTCAAATTCGCCATCGTTGACGCGAATGATTATAACCTCCTGAACAAATTCAACTGGCACGCCCGGCTCAGTTCCAATGCCTGGTATGCCGTTCGCTGCGCCAGAGTCGCAGATAAGCACAACCATGCGCTGGTCTGGATGCACAAGAAAATTATTAAAGCCCCCAGGGGTATGTTTATTGACCACAGAAACCATAATGGCCTCGATAACCGAAAAGCCAATCTTCGCCTCGCAACGCGCCCACAGAATATGCAAAACCGCAGGAGACGTAAAACCGGCTGCACTTCAAAATTCAAAGGAGTGTTCTATCGCAAATGCCATAACCGCCGTAAAAACTGGCTCGCTTATATTAACGCCAATAACCGCCGGATACACCTGGGCTGTTTTATGACCGAACTCGAAGCCGCCCGCGCATACGACAAGGCCGCCAGAAAATACCACGGCGAATTCGCGTGTTTGAACTTCTCGTAGCGAAGCGGAGATCCCCGCACGTCGTTGGCGGGGATCCAGACATCCGGGACCCAGCAGGAGCCCCATTTGCAATCGTAAATCGAAAATCGCAAATCAGAAATCTATTTTAGCAGCCCGTATTCCTGCAGGGTCTTTCGCAAAATCGCCTTTTTGCTTTCCTCCATCGGCACCAAAGGCAGACGCATCTCCTCAGGCGACATATTCAGCATCGCCATCGCCGCCTTTACCGGTATGGGATTACTCGCCAATGAAAGCATTCCCCTGCTCAATGCGAACAATTTTTTATGCCATTTCAGGGCACTCGCAAAGTCCCCCTCCAATATCGCGTCCGTCAGCGCCTTTACGTCCGCCGGCACGATATTGGCAACAACGCTTATTACGCCTTTGCCGCCCACCGCCGCTATCGGCAGCGTCATCGAGTCATCACCCGACAGTATCGTCAAATCGCACCGCGTCGCTATCTCGCTGACGTGGTCCATCTGCAACGTCGCGTCTTTTATCCCGACGATGTTCTCAATCTCCGCTAGTCGCACAATCGTATCGACCGTCATCCCAGCCCCGCATCGGCCAGGTATGTCATACAGAATTATCGGCAGGTCTACTTCTTCCGCTATCGCCTTGAAGTGCTGATAGAACCCTTCCTGACTCGGCTTATTGTAATACGGGTCAACCTGCAATGTCGCGTCCGCCCCGACTTTTTTCGCAAACACCGTCAGTTCAATCGCCTCAGCCGTTGCGTTCGAACCGGCCCCTGCAATCACCGGCACCTGTCCCGCCACGGTCTTGACCACGCGTTCAATAACTTTTTTGTGCTCATCGTGGCTAAGCGTAGGACATTCGCCCGTCGTCCCAACCGGCACAATGCCGTCTATTCCGCCTTCTAATTGAAACTCAATCAGCTCATCAAGGGTCTCAAAATCTACCTGCCCGTCTCTAAAAGGCGTTATCAACGCCGTCATTGCTCCCGCAAACATTTATCCGTCTCCTAAATCAGCAATCGAAAATCGGAAATCCCTTTTTACCCTTTCCCCCCGCACTTATCAAGTCCGAAGTTTGATATGCGAAGTTTCAAATTTGATCTACCGAACTTTCGGCCTCAAAAAACGCCGGTTGAAGTATTGGGAAGATTTTCTCTCTATTCGCGTCCGAGAACATTTCCGCATTATCAGCCGTTGCGTCTTTATGAACTATTCCAAATTGTTACTGATAGATTGGAACCTCAGCAGTGAATCCTCGTAGGACTCCTTTGGCGCCCGTTGGCTCTGACTTCGGAAGCTCTTTTGTCTTGTTAGTATTGAATGAAACTGAAGTAGTCTTATTCGTTGTCACAGCCACTTTGTAGATTCTGAAGTACTTGATTTCGGTACCGAGATGCTGGACGTAGATACTCACATAATCATCAGATTGGAAAGGATCGCATTGATCTGAGATTGCCTTTGGAGCAAATCGCTGGCCATTTTTTGACATCCTCAGCCCAAAAGTTTCCGTGATGTATTCGAACTCCTCGCCTTTCCCCGCCCAGAAAGCACCGTGGCCCACCTCTATTATTTTGAAGTTAGGATCATTTTGGTCGATACTCAGGCAAAACGCTATGAGGTAATCTCCTACCGGAAGGTCTTTCTCTATTGGGACAGTGCCGAGCAGATATCCCTTACGTGTGTTTGGTAGGAGCCAAGGGTAGAAACAGTTATCCCAATTCTTTGGGAATCCAAGGTCAGGATGTTTTCCGATTTTCTGACAGGTGATCGCATATATTTCGGCTTGAGGATTGGTGCACTCAAGTTTCAGCTTTGCAACCACCCCAAGTTCCATGGAATTGGACTCTTGAGAGGATGAGGTTGGATTTAATTCCTCGATAGTACCGGATAGCACGTCCACGCATAGCACACTCATTCCACCAATAATGCATACCATTAACTGCACAGCAGAACGAAATGATATTTGCATGTTCGAGTTTCTCATTTCTTGCTATCTCCTTTCTTTATGTTACCCGATTTAAAACTCAAAACTAGGGACAATCATTTATTTTTTACCTTTTAACTTTTTATGCCCCCCAATTCTACCCAAACCGCGTCCTTCTTCAACGGCAATTTTTTGTTTTTCGCCGTTCTGCGTTCCCCGGCGCGCCGGGGTTCGATGTTTCGTAATCTGTCCCCCGCCCTCCGTAGCCCTTGGCGAAGGAGGGTCCGTCCTCTGTCTTCCGCCCTCCGTAGCCCTTCGGCGAAGCGGGGTCTTCTGTCTCCTATCTCCTGTCTTCTTGTATCTAACTGTCCGCTACCCGCTATACGCTAAACGCTAATGATGTTTTGCTCGTGCTTTTCTGCCGGCGTGGGCATCCGGCCTGGACTCGGTCAGGTAGCCGATTGGCTTTTTGGGTTTCGCATCGGTCATTACCATTTCGGAGAGGATTTTGAAAACGAGCTTGAACTGCTCATCGTATTTTCGCTCGACTGCCTCGATTTTCCGCCGAAGCGCTGAATTGGTCGCTATGATTTCACGAAGTTTGACGAAGGTGCGCATAATCGCGATATTTACCGCAACCGCCCTTTTGCTGCGCAGAACGCTCGAAAGCATCGCAATACCTTGTTCGGTAAAGACGTAAGGCATATACCGTCGCCCACCCCAACTTGAGATGCCAATTTGGCATCTCAAGTTGTCGAACTCCTCTTTATTCAACTGGAATGTAAAATCCGCAGGGAACCGTTCGATATTTCGTTTGACTTGCCTGACTATTGCACCCGTATCCACCTCGTAAAGCTTTGCTAAGTCCATATCCAGCATTACTTTATGGCCGCGAATAATGAAGATACAGTTGGCAATCCGTTCAAAGGGCACTATTGACATTTGCTCTTCGGACATTTCTGACTCCTGATTTTATTACCATCTTGAGGTTCCAATTTGGAACATCAAGTTACCATTATGTGGTCACAATTTGTGACCACATATCCGGTTTTGAAGTCGCAATTTGCGACCTCAAACGCAATCTTGAAATCACAATTTGTGACTTCAAGATGAAGATTAGCAGACCTTGTCCCTTTGGTCAAATTCAAATCCACCCTCCGTCTTGAGTCCTAGTGCCGTTTCTAAAAATAAAGTATCGCTTTTGTCATTCCCGCGAAAGCGGGAATCCATTGAAAATAAGAGACTTATGTAAAGATTCAATTATAAAAAGTTATATTACCTTTTTAGAAACGGCACTAGGTCTTACGTCTTGTGTCTTAGATGTCCGCTACCCGCTGAACGCTATACGCTAAACGCCAGCTTTGCCGTATTTATCAATCAACCGAATCATTTCGGCTGTCGCCTTCCTTATCCCGACGAACATACTTCTGGCGATGATACTGTGCCCGATATTCAACTCACTCAAACCCTCCATCGCCGCAATAGGCCCGATATTTCTATACGTCAAGCCGTGCCCCGCGTGAACAATCATTCTCTTTTTCAATCCGAGTTCCATCCCCGCCTCAAGCCGTTTAAGCTGCTGGTAAACTTCTTTTTCCGTCTCAGCGTTGGCATATTGCCCAGTGTGAAGCTCAATCGCATCACAGCCGTATCTTGCCGCCGCAACTATCTGCTCTCTTTCCGGCACAATAAAAGCACTGACTAATATCCCCCTTTTGTGCATCCTCCTGACAACTTCCTTTAGCCGACTGCCCCAATGCGCACAATCCAGCCCTCCTTCCGTTGTTAATTCCTCTCTTCGTTCCGGCACAAGCGTTACCTGCTCCGGCTCAATCCCCTCAGCAATCCTGACTATTTCCTCTTCCATTGACATTTCGAGATTGAGCTTGCAGGCAACCGTCTCCTTGAGGACCTGCACGTCCCGGTCGTTTATATGGCGTCTGTCCTGTCGCAGGTGCGCCGTTATCCCATTTGCCCCGGCCAATTCGCACTCCACCGCCGCCCACACAGGGTCCGGCTCATCGGCGCGTCTCGCCTGCCTCACCGTCGCTATATGGTCTATATTTACATTTAGGACTGGCATAAAATTTACCTTAAAAGCCGACACATTATACCGCCTCCGCCATAATCAGCAAGATTATATGTTGCCGGAATGTGTTTCATACCTGTATAATTCTCCAAACAGCGGGAAAGTAAAAAATGCCAATCCGCATACGCAGAAGCGACAGCGGCCCACCGCCAAAGGAGTGCCCCCGGCTAACGAATTGCCGGGGCAGGAAGGGCAGGCAAGATAAAGAAACGTAAATAGAAAATGCAGTTAAGCTGGGCAAACAGGATTACCATTCTTCGCATATTGCTGATAGCGCCGTTCGTCAGTTGTATGCTGCAGATAAATGACCCTGCGCTGAGCGAGCATATCCGCCATTTGATTCGCTACGCCGCCGTGGCCGTTTTTCTCCTTATGGCGGTAAGCGACGGGCTTGATGGTTTTCTGGCGCGTAAAAATGGGCAGGCGACCAGGCTCGGCTCCTTCCTTGACCCAACTGCCGACAAGCTGCTCATCACCGCCGCCTGCTTGCTCCTTGCGTCCCGTCATTCAGGCGTTAATGGTTTTCTTCTTCCGCCCACCGTGGTCGTCCTCATCGTCGGAAAAGACGTCATCCTCCTCATCGGCTTTCTCATCATTTACTTTCTTACGGGAAAGGTTAGCATCGTTCCCGTCTTCGCCGGGAAAGCTGCTACGGCTCTTCAGCTCTCTATGGTGGCTGCGATTCTCATCGCACCCGAAGTGTCTTCCGTAGTTCACGGGTGGGTTTACTTCCTGCACGTTCTGTGGTGGTCGGCTGCATTAGCGGCGCTGGTTGCGACGCTGGTTTATATCCGCAACGGCAGCCGGTTCATCGAACAATACGAACAAAACAACGGGCATTAATAGCGTATAGCGGGTAGCGTTTGGCGGACAGTTTGTATTTCGTCGTTCGTCTCGCCAAAACGAGACTCCGCCAAGGGCTTCGTATATCGTAATTCGGATTAGATAATTGACGATTGCGGATTTCGTATTTAGCCACAAAAAGGCACAAAAGGTTTTTACCGCGGAGTCCTTCGACTTAGCTCAGGATTAAAACGCAGAGACCGCGGAGAATTTCGCAAACCACGGATTCACACGGATTTCACGGATTTTTTTAGCCACCAAGGACACAGAGTATATAAGTATATGCGTATATACTTATAGAGTGCTTTAAGAATCAAGGGTTTTAGACACAGATTTACACTGATTAACACTGTTTTTTTACCACGAAGAAACTATGAAAGCCAGGCCTCGATGTGGGCGGTATAATCCGCCAAACGAGCTGGTCGCTGGGACCGCTCAAAATTTTAATAGTGGGCCTCGAAGGCCATTCAATTTCACAAGGAGGTCT
>Ga0315288_10002503_pt1 | contig 23726 bp, 19 predicted proteins | sample YL17G11_20_MG_FD_203454 | JGI IMG/M metagenome (GOLD analysis project Ga0315288, IMG submission 203454) | Sediment microbial communities from Yellowstone Lake, YNP, Wyoming, USA - YL17G11_20 | ecosystem: Environmental > Aquatic > Freshwater > Lake > Sediment | place: USA: Wyoming | collected... | reverse complement strand
TCTTCTTTTAGCAAGACCATATTTCATCCGTTCTTTCTCTCGCGGGTCTCGTTTTAATAGTCCCGCACTCTTTAATGTCTTTCGCAACTCTTCATTTTTAGCGACGAGCGCTCGCGCCATACCTAAGGTAATCGCGGCGGCTTGGGCTGCGAGTCCACCCCCGATAACTTTACAGACAACTTTATATTGCCCTTCCAGTCCGGTTGTTCTAAATGGTGTCATAACTAAATCAACCAGGTCGTCTCGCCCGAAATATTCCTTAGCTTTCCGATTATTAACTGTAAGTTCGCCCTTGCCCGGTATCAACCACACCTTAGCGGTTGCGGTTTTTCTTGAACCTACTGCAAATATACTATCTTTCATAACTAATCTTCCGCCCTTTTAATTTTCAAATCTTCAACCGGTATCGGCTTTTGTGCTTGTTGCTGATGTGTTGCGCCGGCATAAACCAATAACCGTTTCATCCGCTTTGCCTGCATCCTATTTTTGGGCAGCATTCGCTCAATCGCCTTTTGAATAACTCGCTCGGGGTACTTTGCCAGCATATCTCTAAAATTAATTTGCCTTAGCCCCCCCGGAAATCCAGTGTGGCGGTAATATATTTTCCCGGTCATTTTTTTACCTGTAACTTTTACTTTACTTGCGTTAATTACTACCGCAAAGTCACCGGCATCAATGTGGGGTGTGAAAGTCGGTTTATCTTTACCAATTAAGGTGCGGGCAACCTGAGTGGCAAAACGGCCCAATGTCTTATTTTCGGCATCGAACAAATACCAGTTTCTTTTTATTTCACTTGCTTTTGCAACATAGCCTTTCATAAATAATCAATATTTATACCTGATAAATTGTGGTTTGTCAATAGTGAGTTAAGAGAGTCATAAGAAAATAAATTTTAACCATGAAGACTATTTGGGGGTGCCGATAAACGCAGATTTTCAAGGTTTGTCTGCGAATTTACCACGAATGTCACAAATCTTTAATTTTAGTTATTATTCAAGGTGTTTATTTATTAGTACTATTCGTGTTCATTCGTGTTCGTAGTTTTCAATAATCTACGTGCTAAAACATAGATGTAGTCGGATAAACCTTGCTTTATAACGATACAAGGTTCATTCGAATCTACCAGTGATAGGTTACGCGAAAATCTTTAGTGGATTTTTTAATTAATTCTTCCGTAAGTTCTCCGTACGCACTTTCTGGGTCTTGGGCATCAAAACTGAAATGCCCGCCACTTAAAAAGCTAACATGTCCAACTGTCCGATTGGCACGTGCCGAACCAGTCCAGATTATAGCACCATCAACGCTTTCAATCATACTCGCAACTAGCGTGGCTTCAACATCCGCCTGGGCGCCAACATACCAAAGGCCGGGCACGATATTTATTTTAGGTCGAACATCAGAAATCTCAACCTCGCCCGTAATAATGCTTTTTACATTATGCTTCTGGGCAAGTGTTTTAATTGCTTCCGGGTCGAGCGCAGATTTTTCGACTGCCTTCAGCACCTTGGTTTCCTTGCCCAGCGGTATAAATTTTATCAACTTTTGGTCTTTAGTAATTTGTTCAATGAATTTCTGGGTCACAAATTGTTCTAAATTTCCTTCCGCATTACACTTGAACACAATAATACCAACCGGCTCGTATGTTTTTAAGTCAATTGCGGGCGGAACCATTACTCTTGTGCAGCTGAGCACAAATAACACAAGCATTACTACACACAAAATTAATCTGTTTTTTAGTATCATTTGACAACTCCTTTTTTTTATTTCTATTACAAGAGCATAGTATACTCGAGTCAACTTGTCAACGGTTAACAGAAAAAATACTGAAACCACGCTAACTTTTTCCTTTATGAATTAAAATATACTCTTTCGCAAGTTTCCCAAGTTCTTCTGCAATATCTTTAGATAGGTGTACTCTTTTTATAGCTTTTTCTGGCACTGTATTACTACTTTGAAATGTTGCTTCAATAATTGCTAATTTTACTCCTTTGACCAAAGATTTCAAATCACCGTCTGTGCCGGTATCGCCGCTAATTGCAACCGTTTCTTTTTTATAACTAATCCGATAACCCAGAGCAGGTAGTTGACCAAGTATCATTTCATTGCCATCTGGTCCTTTTACACTTCCGCAGTGAACCATTTGGTATGCCTTAATTGTCATCTCTGCGAATTTAAACACATGTTTCGGATTAATTTCTTTATAAGTAATTCTGAAAGGAATAGATTTTTTGTAATGTTCAATGAATACTTTAAGGATTAACAAAGGTTCGGCACAACCTTTTGGTAGAAATATCGGTAACGACTCGGTTCTTCTTTTCATTCTCAAATAGCCAAGGAGAGAATACATTCCGCCGATGTGGTCAAAATGACCGTGCGTTAAAACTAAACCTTTTAATTTCTTATAATCGAGTTTATTTTCAAGAAGGTCTCGAAGCGTACCATCGCCAACATCAAACAGAACCGCGCCGATTTTATTTTCAATCCAAATCTGCTGGGAAACACCAGCACGTGAGTATAAAATATTAACTCTTAAATTTCTACCTTGCCAAGTTCGCATAACTATTTCAAAATATAACTAATAAATCGGATTGATTCAAGTCTTTTTGACAGAATTTACAGGACTTTTTTCTGTGCTCTCCGTAGCTTTGCGACTAACCCAGCACCTATGCTCAAAGAGATTATAGAATACCACAACAATATTAAGTGAAAAACTTTTCTTTCGTATACTTAGGTGCGGAGTTCAATGGATTAGATAAAAACTTACATTAACAAAAACGGTGCTGTTCAGTAACGTTTTATATGTTCCGTTTTAATAAAGAAATTGCGGAAAACTCCGCGTTAGAAATTTTCCGCCGCAGAGAACGATGAGTTCGCAGAGAATTTTCTCTCTGATTTCTCTGATAGTTCTGTGGTTATCTGTGTCCGCCTAAGGCGGATTAAGTATTAAATTTCTGCGGTAGTATGAAGAGGATATTTGCTAACGGAATTGCTGATTCCTGTTGTTTTGTGCCATTTGGTGGAAACGTTGTTTCTTTAAATGTTGCGCCGATTGTCTTTACCACACCGTCTTTTATCGTGTATCCTTCTACTTCGACATAACCACCAGATTTCAGATAGATTATTGGCATAAAAATCCTTTAACCGCAGAGGACGCAAAGCGTAGCGAAAGCAACACAGGGGATTGTTTTTGTGTTTCTCTGTATCTCTGTACCTTTATAATAAATATTATTCTTCCGGTATCGGCAACGAGCAGCGAGTTGGCTTATCAACACGATAACCCAAGACATAATCAGCCTGCATTAGTTTATGGATTTCGCGTGAACCTTCATAAATTACAGCGCCTTTGCAGTTACGATAGAATCGTTCAACTGGATATTCGTTCGAATAACCATAAGCTCCATAAATCTGTACCGCATTTGATGCTGCTCGTTCTGATGCATCGCAAGCAAACATCTTACATAACGATGTTTCCTTGGTGCTTCTTTGACCTGTGTTCTTACACCAGCCGGCTTTCATCCAGAGTAATCTTGCAATTTCAAATCCCGATGCCATATCCGCAATCATCTCTTTTACCAGCTGATGCTTACCAATTACGTCACCGAAAGTTTTGCGCTCATTGGCATATTTAACCGATGCATCCAAACAAGCATGAACTAATCCTGTTGCGCCCGCCGCTACCGTATATCGTCCCTGGTCTAAAGAAAACATCGCAATTTTAAATCCTTCGCCTTCCTGACCAAGTAGATTTTCCTTGGGAACTTTTACATCGGATAAAGCTATTGAGCCAGTATTGCCAGCGCGAATGCCTAATTTCCCGTGAATCGTATCGGTTGTTACACCGGGGAAACTACGTTCAACAATAAAACAGCTTAATCCGGAATGGTCACGTTTCTTTTTCTTTACCATATCAGTCCAGGCAAAAATCAGGAAATTATCTGCTACGTCAGCTAAAGATATCCACATCTTTTCACCGTTAAGAATCCAATAATCGCCATCTTTCTTTGCTTTTGTTTCTAAAGCAACCACGTCGCTGCCGGCATTGGGCTCGGTGAGGCCAAAAGTCGCTATTTTCTTGCCTTGGGCTTGAGGTGTTAAATACTTTTGTTTCTGTGCTTCATTACCCCAGGCAAGCACGGTGTGGCTATTAAGACCAATATGAACCGAAAGTATAACGCGTAACGAAGTGTCAACGTATTCCAGTTCTTCGCAGGCAAGACCTAAGGAAATATAATCACCGCCGCTTCCACCGTATTTAGTAGGAATCGAAAGCCCTAAAATACCAAGTTCACCCATTTTGGTTAAGATGTTCTTGTCAAAGAACGCCTTTTGGTCGTTCTCTCTTATTTTAGGTGCAACTTCTTTTTGGGCAAAGTCGCGGGCAAGTTTTTGTATCATTGTTTGCTCTTCGGTTAACGAAAAATCAATCATTTCTTCTCCTTTTCATCTTATTTTAACCACGAATAGCACGAATGAAGCGAATAGCACGAATTTCTGAAAAAGATTTTTTATTTGTCTTATTGGTGTCATTCGTGGTAATCTTTATCATCTTTCAGGATGCGGGTAAAGATGTAATCTATATTTTTCATCAATTGTTTCCACGAAAATAAACTTTTTATCTCTTTTTCTTTAAACAACTTCCTGATTTCTATATCTTGTAATACAATCCTACTTAGATTGTCGTCTTTTTCTTTTGCTTTGAATGACAATTCTTGTGAAATCTTATATGCTTTATCTCGGCTCAATCCCTTTTTTACCATTGCCAGCATTAAACTTTGTGAAAAGAACTGTTCTTTTGACTTGTCAATGTTCTCTTTCATCTTTTCTGTATTAACCACCAACCCTTGTAGGACGGTATTTAACTTTAATGTCATATAATGGATTAAACTGGTTGACGAAGGAAAGATGATTCGTTCTGCGGCCGAATTAGTCAAATCACGTTCGTGCCAGGATGGAATATTTTCTAACCCGACCTGGGCATAACTTCTAACAATTCGCGATAAACTACAAATTCGTTCTGATATAATCGGATTCTTTTTATGGGGCATTGCCGATGAACCGCGCTGTCCCTTACCAAACGGTTCGGCAAGTTCGCCGATTTCTGTACGTTGAAGATTTCGAATTTCTGTCGCTATTCGCTCAAGACTTGATGCTAAGATTGCCAATGTTGTCAGAAGTTCTGCGTATCTATCGCGTGGCACAATTTGGGTTGAAACTGGTTCTGGCTTTAGTCCTAATTTCTTTAATGCCAAAACTTCAACTCTTGGCAAAACCTGAGAATAACTACCCACCGCACCGGATATTTTCCCATAACCGATATTTTTTCGGCAAACATTAATTCTTTCGAGATTCCTTACAATTTCAGCATACCAGGAAAGGCATTTTAATCCGAAAGTTATTGGTTCGGCATGAACACCGTGAGTCCTGCCCATCATTAGGGTATATTTATGCTTGATGGCAAGATTCTTAACGGATTTAGCAAGTTCTTCTAAGCTTGAAATAATAATATCACATGCTTTCTGACCGCGTAAACTTAATGCGGTATCAACAATATCATAAGAAGTTAAGCCAAAGTGTAAAAACTTTGCGTCCTTGCCCAATGATTTCTCAATGCTCTTTAAAAATGCAATCACATCATGTTGGACGATTTCCTCATATTCAGTTATTGCCTTAACATCAATCTTTGCCTTTTTTAGTTTTGGATACAGCGTTTTGGGAACTGTACCAAGCTCACCTTGCGCCCAAGCTACTGCCTCTTCTGCGATCAGCCAATACTTAAACTTTGTCTCTTCTTTCCACAAATCAGACATCAAAGGCGTTGAGTAACGTTCAATCACAAAATCATTATAAGTTGATTATATCAAAAGTCAACCCCGCCCTTCTAAAAATACCAGTTATGAAACCACGCTAGCGCTATGCAAAGCGAGATGCGAAAGCATCCTGTAAAACGAGCCCATGCACGAAAAAATATATTAGAGGACGAATGAACCCGACAGGGAAACATCCCTTTGGGATATGTCACTAAGCAAAACTAATGTCGTGATAGATGAAATATTGTGATTAAAATTATAAGTATATAAAATACTCTATCAATATTTAAGAGTTAATAAAAATATGGGAAGTGGAGCTTGTCTAAAAACTAGTAGAATTCGAGAACTTTTACTATATGATGTATTGTCTAACCACTTTTTATGTCTATATATAGTAGTTTTTCTTTGAAGAGATGAGTTTTTAGACAAACTCTGTGTCCCTAATTATTTCTTAATTATTTCTAATTATTTCAACTCTACCGATGTTCGCTAAGTTCATATATGATTTTGGGTAAGTATTTTTCACGGCGAGGTTCTGGAAAGAGAGACGAGGTAATAGCCCATCCCATCATTTGCGACAAAGAAGTGAGGTCATTTATAAGAGTCTGAGAAAGACCCACCTTTTGGAGTTCGCTTTTGAACGGAATCATAAAATCTGTACTGATTGGAGTACCCTGCCCATAGAACCTCTTGTGCAAACGCAGATACTCAGCGCTGGGAACCGTAAACAGATCTCCAGTCGTTATTAGCTCGTAACATGCTTGGACATATCGTGGAAGGTCACTAGCTAAGTCATCAAGGGCTTTATAAGTTTTCTCAAAGTGTCCTGATCGATTTATCTTAGTCAGTTTATCCTGAGCCATCTCATACTGCTTTCTATATCTCTCGGTGAATTCTAGACGTTCTATAACATCGCTTGTGGTTCCTCTACCGCTAATTCTTTTGAGCAAAAGTATAGAATAGAGGCTTGCGCCCTGGCACAAACCCTCATATACACAGCATATCTCATCTATCTCTTCAGCAAGAGCGGTAGCGCGTACCTGACGTAATTTTATTTCCTTTTCAACACGCTCTCTCTGCAATGTGATTTCCCTCTGTCTGTAAATTTCCGCTATTGTTTGTTTCTCTATTGTAAATGCACGTGAAATTTGATTACTATCAGAAAGTGCAATTGTAAATAGTAAATCTTGTTCTTTGGGTAAAACGTCTAAATTTTCTGCAAGGTTAAATTCATAGGTTCTTGAAGTAACTTTTGTTTTATTAACAATAATATCTACTGGTAAATTCAGTGAATTGAATTTTGGCTTTTCCACCTGTTCTATTTTCCTACATTTTAGTAGAGAAAATAATGATGTTCCAATAAAAGGTAGAATACCAACACCAATAAGATCTCTTCCTAAAACAACATTACCAGTCTTTAATAGAATAGCACTTGTTAAACCTGACGCCAGTCCAATTCCGATTGTGCTTGCCCATAATGAAGTTGATGTTCTATATCGCAATATATCAATTTGTTTATATATATCTTTACTATAAGTCTCCTTAAATGCACGAAAATTAATAGATGGATTTTCTACTGTTGGTGCTGAGAGTAATTCTAAATTAGTTTTTTGTGAAGTGACTTCTGAGCATACAAACTCCTCGTCAGATTTCACTGTATAACGTGAACATTGCGTTAAAAATATAACAATTAAAAAACCTAATGAAATATACCTTAATCTAACTATTCTTTTATTCATTGAACTTCCCTTTTATAAATTTTTAATCCGTCTATGCCACAACATAAATACACATAACTATCTTTTACAGCTATGTTATAACCGCGAGATAGTGTTCTTACGCACGTTAGAGCACGAGGTTGTTCATTAGATCTTTTTAGTGCTAAGAACAGCGTATCATTTTTTGATAAATATATGAAACTATCTTGCATAGCAACTCCAAACAAATAACTATAAACAGGGTAACTACACTCTAATATTGGGCTCGTTGGGTTTGCGATATTAACAATCTGAAGATCTCCATTCGAATAATAGAGAGTATTATGCTGCACTTTGATTTGAAAAGATGAGCCATAACTATTATCTATTGACCCTCCCCACCTTGTTTCTGTTAGCGACGAAGGTACTGATACATTAAATATACGAAGCCCTAAATAACTAAGTGCATATACATATTGACCCGATTTTGCTATTTGCCAAGTATAACCAGTGCCAATCGCATTTGAATGACATACTATCATTGGATTATTTGGTTGTGAAATATCAATAATATAAAGAGCATCTGGGCTATAAGCAGTACAATAGGCATAATTACCTTCTGCAATTACATCAACAACACCATAATTCATTACACCAACGTTAATCTGTGCCACTAGTTGAGGGGATGCAGGGTTTGATATATTGATAATTTTAAGACTTCCTAAAAAATCAGCTAAATATGCATAGTTATTATTAATAGAAACATTTCGTATTAATCCAACAATATTAAGATGACCAATTTCATATGGGTTAACTGGATCCAAAATATTTAGTATTCTAAATGCGTTACTATCTGCTATATACGCATAATTTCCAACGACCTCGACGTCCCTACAATCTCCGGGTGTATTATACGATCCGATTAGTCGTAACCTGATACTGGGTAATCTTTCTTCCTTTAAACTGAAGAATGTTACTTTCGTTTCATTCCAATTACCTGCTTTATCATAAGCCCTCGCACGTATTACACACTTTTTATTTAATGTATCAAGACTTCTTTGTGTTTGACAGGGCGAGCTATTAAATATACCACATAAAATTGAATCTAAGTATATTTCAATTTTTGAAATTTCTATATTGTCAGTAGATGAGACGCTAATATTAACATTTCTATATAGAGAATCATTTTCTTTAGGTTCATTAATAATAACCTTTGGTCGCTCTATATCAAAGAAATAATCACATTGCAAAAGAAAAGCTGAAATTATTATTATAAAAATAAACGCGGCTTGTTTCATTTTATGCTCTCATCATATCATAATATACTTTAATCCTAATTTATATCAACTTCTTAGCGTATTTATTCACATGACATGAACTTCTATTTACACCTTACTTAGTTAGACAAATCAACTGCGGTTTTATTGATTGACTCCACATAGATTTTCGGTATTTTTGTCACTCATATAGAATTACGGATAGACTCCTTACAAATTCTACGGCTTTGACCAGATGAGTTTTCCGCGGTTATCAAAAATACACAGCAACCCGCTATAATTAGAAGCAGTCATCCACGCAGCCAGTTCTCCCTGATTATTATAAATGCCCAGCACCCCGCCATTTTCAGAAGCAGACACCACCGCAACCAGTTTTTCTTGATTATTACAAATGCCCAGCACCCCGCCATTTTCAGTAACAGAGGACCTCATCCACGCAACCGCTTTTCCCTGATTATTAAAAATGCCCAGCGACCCGCCATCTTTGGTGACAGTCATCTTCGCAATCACTTTGCCGTCTTCGGTCTTAAATATGAGACCTTGTTCGGGGATAATTATTTCGGATACCGAGAGTCTTTTTGATGTCTGCTGGGCTTGAAGCGCACAACCGACAATAAGAGCGATTGCCAATAAGACAATCACCGTTAGATATATTTTATCTTTATTCATCTTTTCCTCAATCTTCAAAAAATTTAAGAGTTGTTATCAAACTGTCCAGTTTAATGCCGTGTTCTCTTTCTACTTTTTTAACTTTATCTTCAGTAAAACCTATACCGTGAACGTTACCTTTTGGAATATCGCCGTAACAGCTCTTAAAAGCATAGATAAAAGCCTCCTCAATATCAGATGGCAATACTCCTTCTTCAAGATTTATAAAATAAACAGAGGTAGTATTCGCATTCGATTTTGGTTTTAAATCTGCATATTTCCCAATTCCAAACCAGCGTACGATAAAATCAACAGGCTGTTTAAGACCTTCTGCGTTGTTTGCTACCGTGTGGCATTCCCCAATATATACAATCCTGGTAAACCCTTTCGGATATTTAACAGGATTTTCAACAACTTGAAAGAATACATATTTTGCTCGCCTAAAGAGATTAAGAGACTCTCCGTTGTATTTAAGCTCCGCTATGCGTAGCGGTGTCAGATTAACTTTATCTTTATTCATATAATCCTCCTTATATGATTTTTATTTTATTCGCACTTAATAATATTATGAGAAAAGGAAATAGTCAAGAGCTAAAAGCTCTTTGATTACACAGATAATAAAAAAGATTACACAGATTTATTACCACGAATAAACACGAATTAACACTAATTTTTTCTTTTGCATATTTCTATTTCTTATTCGTGTCTATTAGTGTGCACCCCGTTAGAAATTTCTGTGGTTTTATTATCAATTCTGTTAGTTACAATTTTTCTCTAACCCATCATATCATTTCTAACCGGGTGCATTCGTGGTTAAATTTATTAGTTCTGTGAAATCGTGTGGTTTTATGTTGGTTTCGTCAGTGTTTATCTGTGTGCATCCGTGGTGAAATTATTCCTTTATTTTTATTGGTTCACCCAGCCCTTCCTTTCTAACTTTGAATGGATTGAGTTCAACTCGTTCAATGTTGTTATTTTAGGAAGGGCGGGGCTCAAAATGTGCAATTATTAAGTCTTTTACTTTTAATAAAACCTCTTGTTTTAATCCTTGTTTTTGCCAGCTTTTCATAATTTCCGCAAATCGTTGAGTTAATAATAGCGGGTTTTTATGATAATATTTCTTTAATGCCTTATAACACTCGCGAGTAAAATCTTTATATGCCTGATTATACACAATCGGGACATTTAACTCACCAAGTTTTTTCTGAACTTTCGCCTCAATCGGCTCGATTTTTATTCGATACCTTAAAAATCCGGTTCCCATCTTTTGAAGTTTTTCTTTTGTCAGTGGTTTTGGCTTTTCAAGTCTCTTTTGTTCATATCGGAACGTTTTATAAACAATGCTCTTTATCGCGGTTATGATGAACCGATTTAATTGCCCTGCCTGCCAATGCCTTTCAAATATCGCAGGTATTTGACCAGAATCATAATTTAAAAAAAGCTCATCGGCAAAAGTAAAATAAGGTGTTTTCTGGTCCTCTTCGATTTGATGATTAAAGAGCAGAGTCTTAACTTTCTTATCAATCTTAGTTCTTATATGTTCCCAGTCAAGTTTTTGAAATGGTGTTTTCGGATACTGAACTTTAGTCTCATATAATGCGGTATCGCGGTCAATTTTTTGTCTCTGGTCGGTTGTTAAACTGCTCGGCATCTGGACTTGCCTCATAATATTCTTATGTTCAATCTTAAAATCAATCGCCGATAATTCTTGAAAGAAAGAAACCAGGGGTGTATTACAAGCTTTCAGAAAAAGAATAATACTTGCGAGTGATGGGTTCTTAATCCTCCCGGATTCAAGACGTGAGATTTGACTATACCCGGTCTTTGTATGTAATCCGCAACGTTTTGCGACTTCCCCTTGAGAAAGCCTTGCTTGTTTACGGTACTTTATTAAAAGTTGCCCTATTTCCTTGGTAAAAACAAAGTAATTTTTTATCATATTATTAGCAAATAATTATACCTATATGTCACATAAAATCAAGGGCTATTTTTCATTTAATCGGTTGATTTATTGGTTCTTATCTCAAAACCGGAAAAACAAGGGGTATAGTCCTCTCCATTGAACACAGGGTAGAGGACTAAGGGGAACAGGAGTTTGAATTGGTGTTTGAATTGGGATTTTATTTAGGATTAAAATTCTGGTTCTAATAGAATATCTAAATGATTATCTATTCGAGAACATAATCGGAAATCTATCAGGAATTATATCAGGGATTATAGGAGGGATTATAGGAGGGAGTATATCAGGGGATTTAAGTCGGCACATATCACATCACAGAACAGGACATATACTACCCCACTCGGAAAAAACCAAAGAAAAAAATACACCACAAAGCCACAGATTCACCCCTTACCTATTGTTAGGTTATGTGGAGTTAAATTGTAAGCATATGTTTATCTCTATATATCATTTGACAATAGGTGCGGGGGAACCGGAGAACACAGAGGATATTCTTTGTTTTTCTCTCTGTGCGCCTCTGTGCCATTGTGCCTCTGTGGTAAAATGGTGCGAGATGCGGGGTCAAGCAGAATTTCCCAAACCCTTCCTATAACAGGAAAACTAATAAAATTATTTGTCTTTTCGAGCTCGTTAGCATAGTAATTTTTCTCTTGATTATCATTAAATAAACTATATAATTTGAATTATGAAGATAAAATTTATTCGCAGAGGTTACAGAGCCTGTCCTGGCGACAGGCCAGGATTCGCAGAGAGCAAAAACTCTGTGTCCTCAGCGGTGTCCCCCGCACCTTTTGTTTGGTTGTGTGAAGACAAGTCCCAAAATGCATTGCCTTATCACCAGTCATCTTGTCAAAAGGTGCGGGGTGAATCTGCGTTGAAATATACAAACTATGAAGCAAAAGCATAAAACTCACATTCTCAAGCTTAAAAGAGATAATCCTAAGAAAGAATTGCAGTTTGAGATTGATTATCAATCGTCTCTCACAACCAAAGAGCGATTTGAAATGATGTTTAAAAGGTCTAACCAGCTAAAGGAGATGCTGATTAAAAATGGACATCGAAAACCTTTTGAGATTATTAAAAGAAAATAAAGTCCGTTTTGTAATTATTGGTGCGACCGCTTTTCCGATTTACGGATATAGTCGTTCTACTTTAGATATAGATTTATTTATCGAGCCGACCAATATTAATGCCCAGCGATGTCTAAAGGCATTGACTAAATTCGGTTATGATGTTTCGGACATAACAATTAAAGAACTTTTATCAAAGAAAATATTAATCAGACAGTATTTAGTAGAAACCGATATTCATCCATTTGTCAAAGGAGCGAAGTTCATCGAAGTATGGAAGAATAAGGTTAAGGGCAAAATTGGCGAAACCGAAGTCTATTTTGCCAGTTTAGACGACTTGATAAAGATGAAAAAAGCAGCAAAGAGACAAAAAGATAAAGAAGACCTTAAAATACTCTTAGCATTAAAAGGAAAAAAGGGGAGTTAATCAGCAAATTTATTGTTATATAGCGAATTTTTTACGGTTGTCAAGGTTAATAACCACGAAAGCACGAAAGAAAAAGAAACCACAGATACACACAGATGAACACTGATAAACGGGGTGCGTCCAGTTTTATGGGTCGCACCCTTAAGGATTTATGTTACACGCTTCAAGCTTCAAGTTTCACGAATAGTATCTCTTGACAAACAAGGTTTTGAGTGTAAAGTATTGCGGATAGAAAGAAAAATAGGATGTGTCTAAATATTTATTTGTTGACAATTTCTATTTAACCATATCTTTTATCATAGTTTGGAAACCGTTAAGTGATTGCTCTTGATTTGGATACTTTTTTGAAGCATCTTGATAATATTTATCGAAATATTTTACTAACTGGAAAGCTTTAATTTCATCAATTATTTTATAGCAGACATCAAACGCATTATTTTTAAATCCTATAGCGCCGATATGCCATAGTCCAATAAATAAAATTTTAGCTTCCTTATCTAGTTTCTTATCATTAATTTTTCTTATTATTGATACTGAGTTACTGATGATGATATTAGTAGATTGAAACATTTTATTTTCTATTGATTTTTCTCCTAAATCAATTATGGATGCGATAACTGAAGTAATAATTATTCTTAAAGGATTCTGCACTTCAGAAATTTCATCACAAAGAAATAATTTATCTAATAAAGATATCTGTGATCCGCCTATGCTATCTAATAAATTATTCATATAATTATTAATTGCTTTTATGCCAATTTTATGCAAATTAGTGCGATAACCTAACAATGCGCTAAACAATTTATCATAGTATTTCTTTTTAATATTAACATCTATCAAATTTTCGATTAAATTTTTAATTCTATAAATTGCTTCAACCCCGACATAATCCACTTTTTTTTCTAAACTCCAAATAGCAATTTTAAAATATTTGTTTATTATATTTTCCCGATATTCGAATTCGGTTTCGTTATTGGTTTGTCCTTTTGCTATTTTACACATACCCGATTCGTTATCTTTCATAATCCAATACGGTATTTTAGGATCTTCAATACATTTAATACAGATATCTGTTAATCGATTAAATATATCGCTTTGTATATCTGGGAAGTCATTTGACTCTTCAACAATGTTAAATAAATTATCTATTCCAACTTGAATTGTATCATAATCACTAAGACTATATGCACTCATAATCATATTATCAATAGAAATAATATTTTGCTTAAGACCGTCTGAATTCTTCTTTTTGATATATGATTCTGTATCATGCTTTAGTGATAATAATATACGTTCTGGTTTTAATTCTTCTTTTAACCAAAGAAGATAAGGTAATAATAACAAAAGACATAATGCATTCATAAAAAGAATTATTTTCATTATAACGTCATTATTTAGAGGGATACCATACAATGCCAATATTATACAAAAAACAAATAACAGTATATAACAAGTTGTTTGCCATTTGAAAATGAGTTTTGTTATTCTTTGCGAATACCTAGATGATAATTGTGCTATTATAATAGTGAAAGAGAATAAAATTGCTCCAATAGCCGCAAGTACTTGAGCAGTTGCTGACAATAGATATTGACGATTATAATTATTACCATAAATATTTTTATTAATTAACGTAAAAATAATAATTACAATCCACAATATAATAACAATTATTAACCACTTATTATAATCATATTCCCATATTCGTTTTATCATATTCATTTTTATTTATTAATCATATAATATGATGTTTAATTTTGATGTCAAGAGGAATACGTTATTTTCACTTCAAAATCTTCTTAATCACTTCCGACTCAGTCGCATATTCGGGATATTTTTAATTTAACTCAGGATGGGTATGATTGCTGAAATCCTATCTATTTCGTATTCCCATTCGCATCGGTTTTGATAAGATAAACATCCGATTCACCAGCACCAAATGAAGATGTACTTCCAGTAATAATATATCCACCATCAACTGTCTGTTGAACAGAAAAACCAACTTCTCCAGAAGTTCCCCCGAAGGTTTTTGTCCAGACATCATTTCCATTTATACTAGTTTTGATTAAATATACATCACCACCAGTACCATATGAAGTTGTACTTCCGGCAACGATATATCCTCCATCAGTGGTTTGTTGAACTGAATAACCACATTCAAAACTTGTTCCACCGAAATTTTGTGTCCAAGTCTGATTTCCATTCGCATCAGTTTTGATTAAATACATATCACCACCACCAACATCAAATGAATATGTGCAACCCACGATAATATATCCACCATCTGAAGTCTGTCGAACTGAGTTACCATAATCAAAATCTGTTCCACCGAAATTTTGTGTCCAAGTCTGATTTCCATTCACATCAGTTTTGATTAAATAAACATCATGATTGAATTCAGTATAACCAGCAATAATATATCCGTTATCCGAGGTCTGCTCAACTGAATAACCTTCAACATCACCAGAAGTTCCCCCGAAGGTTTTTATCCAGGTCTGATTTCCATTTGCATCGGTCTTGATAAGATAAATTTCACCAGGAGCAGAACTTGTATTACCAACTATAATGTATCCACCATCTGAGGTTTGTTGACCTGATTCACCACGATATTGTTTTGTCCAAACAGTATCACCATTCTGATTTGTTTTTATAACAGAATGCCCTATGATTATATATCCACCATCTGTTGTCTGCTGAACAGAAAGACGTTGATAAGAATCCACTGCATCGTAAATTTTTGCCCAGATTTGATTTCCATCCACATCTGTCTTAATTAGATAAACATCCCCCCAATTACTCGCGCCAAAAGAACGTGTAATTCCACCAATTATATATCCACCATCAGATGTTTGTTGAACTGAATAACCCCTATCATCATCCGTTCCACCAAAAGTTCTTACCCAGAATGGCGCAATGATATTTATATTATGCGATTGTGACCAGTCTGATTTTTTCTCGTTCTTGTCTTTTGCTTGTGATGTGATAAAAAAACTGCCAGAATGCAACCACGAATGCCCCAAAGAATATGGTGTTCCGCTTACCAACCATGAACTCCATTCGGATGTATCACCATCACCCCAATTAAATCTATAAGAAATACCGTCACCATTAGGATCTGATGTTATAGTAGAAAAAGAATATACACTGTCAAGATAACCCGATGAAGGACCTGTTGGTTTGGCTGGACTATCAGGAGCTTTATTTATCTTTATACAACTACCTAGAAAGATAATCCAAATAATTACAAAAAACTTAGTTATAACAATACTTTTTCTCATATTCACTCCTTGCCTTTATTTAAAAATATAGTGAAAGATTAAAGAATGTCAAGAAGATAATGCAAGGTTGAAGCCTTGCCCTACATTGTTTTGTTCCTTCGCCCCTTGTGGGAGAAGGTATGGTTGAGGGGTTTTGTTTATACTATCACCCTCACCTTTTTCCTCTCCCATCAAGGGAGAGGTATATTTAATTGAAACTATATTTTTATCGGTGTTTATAATTATTCCTTTTGTTTTATTGGCTCAAAATGTGTTTATCCGGACTGTGTGACACACCTCAAAAGTATCCTTTTAAAGGATACTAAAAATTAGGCGAAAAATTTATCTAACCTTTTACATTCCATATTCTTATTTCAAAATCCTGATAAGGAAGGGGTATAGTGGTCTCCCTCTAACACATCATGTAAGACAAAAGGAAAAAGGGCTTTTAATTAGCGTTCGATTTGAGTCTCTAAATGAGCTTCTAATATGATTACTAACAGACTTTCTAAATGAATATCTAATTGATTATCTAAATCAGAATCTTTTAAGAATTATATCACAGAATATAAGATGGGTTATATTAGGTGATTGAAGTCAGCACTTATCACATCATTTACCAGAGTATAAACCAGTCCTCTCGGAAAAAACCAAAGAAAAAAATACACCACAGAGACATCGAAACACAGAAAAGATATACCACAGAGTCGCAGAGACACGGAGAACACAGAGAATATTCTTGGTTTTCCTCTGTGCACCTCTGTGCCTTTGTGCCTCGGTGGTATATGTTCTGAAAATCTGTGGTTTCGTTATAGTCTTTGTAATATCAATCTCAATGGTTTTACTTTTTCTTTGCCGATTTTATAAGCATCAAGAATTTTTTGACTAACGGTCTTTACTTTGCTCAGGTCTTGACCCATCACTTCAACCAACACTTCATCTTTTTCTACTTTATCCCCTATTTTCTTATTGAAGACAAATCCCGCGCTGTAATCAATTTTATCATCAATGGTTTTTCTACCGCAACCGAGTTCGACTGACATTAAACCAATTGATAACGCATCAATCTTTTGAATATAGCCATCTCTTGGACTTTTAACCTGGAGTTTATATTTAGGTTGAGGTAACACTTTATAATTATTGATAACCCTTTCATCTCCGCCTTGTGCTTTAATAATCGCTCGAAATTTTTCTAATGCGGCTCCTGATTTTATTGCTTGCTCAATCTTACGTCTTGCTTCTTGCTCTAAGATAAGAAAACCACGAGATTTCACGAGATTAACACGAGAATTGTTAATTTTCATCTGTGTATATCTGTGGCTAATTTCTTGCCTCTTACATCTATTAGCCATTATCAGCATCTCTTCGGCTAATGCCATTGTTACTTGCATTAAATCCGCCGGTCCATTTCCTTTAAGGCATTCAATCGATTCAATTACTTCTAAAGCATTTCCAACCATATTTCCCAAAGGTTGTTCCATATTTGTAATTAGAGCAACAACTTTCTTGCCCATTCGCTTACCGATTTCAATCATTACTTTTGCTAATTTCTGGGCATCTTTAAATTCTTTCATAAATGCACCAGAACCAGTCTTTACATCTAAAACCAATCCATCAATGCCTTCTGCCAGTTTTTTAGACATAATCGAAGCAGCAATTAACGGGATTGAATCAACGGTTGCGGTAACATCTCTTAATGCGTAGATTTTTTTATCCGCAGGTGCTAATTCCTTTGTTTGCCCCATCATCGCAACGCTAATTTTCTTTAATTGGGTCTTAAACTCATTCTCAGTTAAGTTAGTTCGGAAACCTGGAATTGATTCGAGTTTATCTAATGTTCCTCCAGTATGTCCTAAACCTCGACCTGAAACCATTGGTACAATAACCCCGCACCTTTTGTCTGGTTGCGTGATGTCACATTCAAAATTTGATATTTTATCTATACTCTTCTTGTCAAAAAGTGCGGGGCAAGCTCCACACGCTGCAACTATTGGTGCTAAAATAAGCGAAACCTTATCACCGATTCCACCAGTTGAATGTTTATCAATTTTTGTTCCAGGTATTGAAGACATGTTAAAGACTTTTCCTGATTTCATCATTGCTTCAGTTAGTACAGCTGTCTCATCAAAACTCATTCCTTGAAAATAGACCGCCATTAAAAAGGCGGAGAATTGATAATCAGGAATAGTACCTTTTGTATATCCAGAGACTAAAAAATCAATTTCAGTTTTAGTAAGTATTTTACCGTTTCGTTTCTTTAATATAATCTCGTAAGCAGTCATTCTTATTTTTTAACCACAGATTACACAAGATGAATATAAGAATTTTTTACCACGAATATCACTAATCAAACGAATTTCACGAATAGAAAATTGATTTTTATTCGTGTTATTAGAAGAATGGATGTCGCTTCGCTCCATCGACCCTTTATTTTTCTTTTTTATTCTGATTTCTTTTATTCGTGTAATTCGTGGTTATCTTTTCGGGTAGCGAGTCATTCGTGGTAATCTTTTCTCTGTGAAAATCTGTGAAATCTCGTGGTTCCATTCTTAAAATAGCTTTACTGTAAAGTATTTCTTGGGATTAGTTTTAATATCTTCCAGTAATTCCTTTAATTTTTGATTTGTGTCTCGAATTTCCTGATATAACTCGGGATTGGTAATCAATTTTCTAACCGTCCCTTCGGATTTTAGATAAGTAGAAAGGGTATCAAATTTTATTACCAATGCTTCGAGTTGTTCGGTAACTTCTGAGATTGGTTTTTGGAATCCCTTGGCGACCGAATCAAATGCTGCGAAAAGCTCTTTTTTCATTATCTTTAGCTCATTGTCTATTTGCATTGATTCTAATTTCGTAATTAATTTATCGAATTTCAGAAAGAACTCTTCTAATTCCAAAACATCATTTGTACCATAGAATTTAGTTTCTGATGATACCACTAGTCCTGTCCCAGGAGTCACGGTTAAAATTCGGTCTGTGCCAAAAAGACTTAAACTACGAATCGCAAATTTTGTGTCCTGAGTAAGTTTTATGCTTTTATCTAAAATTATCTGCACCCGAACTATCTGTCCATTATCAATTAAATCAATTGCCGCAACTTTTCCTTTTTCCATACCTCGAATATAAACAGCGGCGCCGGTTTTCAATCCCGAAACCTCGTTAAAATAGACTACGGCTTTATATCCATGGACACCGGGATAAACTCCGGCAAGATACAAATAACCGAAAATAACAATCAATAGACCAATCGCAACAAAAATAAAAACAATAACTCTTTTTGCAATTCTACTCATATTGCTCCTTTGCTAGCCCTTGACTTTTGTCTAAGTCCATTTGGCTAAGTTTACCCATCTTTAATAAAAAGATATTCTGTACACCAATTTTTTTTATTGTATCCAAACTGTGTGTAACCAAAATCCCCGGCTTGGATAGACTCTTAATGGTAGAACAGATTTTTTCGTGCATCATTGAGTCTAAACCGGTGGTCGGCTCGTCGTAGAAAAGATATTTTGGATTTGTAATAATTGCTCTTGCAATCGCAACGATTTTCCGTTCCCCGCCTGATAGTCCGGTAACTTTTCTATCTAAAAACCTCTGGTCTAAATTAAGCATTTCAATGACGCGTTGAATTCGTTTACTGATTTCCTTTTCGGATAAACAAAAACATTCCCTCAATGGGAGTCCGATGTTCTCTTCAACTGTAAGCGAGTCAAATAAAGCGGAGTGTTGAAAAACGAACCCAATTGTTTCTCCTTGGTCAATCATAATGTCACCTGAATCCGGCTTCAATAACCCAACGATAATTTTTAGCAATACCGACTTACCCGTACCGGTCGGTCCAAAAATCGCTACCAGTTGGTCAGAAACCTCAAAACTGACATTGTCTAAAACAACAGTTGCGTCGAATCTTTTTGTTATATTAATGACTTTAATCATTATATTTTTTTAACCACTGATTACACAGATGTCTACAGATTTTTCTTGTGATAATCTCGTTGAATCTTGTGGTTTCATTTTAATCAGTCTAATCCGTTCAATCCGTGGTTTCATTTTCTCTAGAATAAAATAACGGCTGCGATAAAATCCAGCACTAATACTAAGACCGATGATGCGACAACCGCATTAGTTGCGGCTCGACCGACTTCTTTTGCACCACCCGAAACTTCGAATCCAAAATAGACGCCGGCCGATGATATCCAGAAGGCAAAGAATATTGCTTTAATAAATGCCGCCCAGAAGTCGAGCTGGTAGAATGGGTGAGTAATACCATAGAAAAATTCATTAACATTAACTGTAAAGAATATTTGAGCATATACTGCGCCGACCACAAGCGATACCGCAATCATAATTGCGGTTAGTAACGGTAACGTCAAAAGCGTAGCTAATATTCTGGGCTTGGCTAAGTAATTTTCCGGGCTAATTCTCATTACTTTTAATGCATCAATCTGTTCGGAAATTTTCATCGTGCCAATCTCAGCTGCCATGGCTGAGATGCAGCGACCGGTAATAACTAACGCGGTCAGCACTGGTCCTAATTCAATCATCACCATCCTACCGACGGTCAATCCTAAGAAATATTTAGGTAACATATTAGAAATTTGATAAAAACTCTGCACGGTTGTCACTAACCCAACAAAGAAACCAACTGTAATAATTAGCGGTAAAGAATTGACACCAATTTCATATGAGTGGCTAATAAAACGTTCATAAGTCTTATATCCTTTCCCGGAACTGAAAAGACTTTTAAACGGGAAAACAATAAAATCTTTTACTTTATCCATTATATCCTTTGCCACGAATAAACACTAATGAACACTAATTTCTTTTTTAATTCGTGTCTTTTCGTGTGCATTCGTGGTTAAATTTATTACTTCTGTTTAACTCTTCCATTCGTCTCTGAAGACAAACCATTGGGTTGGGAACCGACCAATATACTCTCCCAGCCGGTTAGCGATAATTTGTGATAGTTCCTCAAAACTTCGGTCTTCTGGGAATATTGGCTCGGAAATTTCGGCTATATATGAATTCTTTCGGTTATCATTCAGGACAAAATAGCCAAATATAATCGGAACATTATATTTAATCGCAAAAGCAGCTGGTCCCCGCGGAATTGCCTTTTCACCCGATAGAAATTTTACTTTTATACCCCGGCTGGTTAAATCACGGTCACCTAATAATACTAAAATCCGATTATTACGTAATGCCGTAACCATTTTTTCTCTTTCTCTCATAAATACGGTTTCCATTCCGGTTCTGGTGCGCAAAAAATTATAGAAATCCGACAATTCAGGAATCTCTTCAACTACTGCCGTAAGTGGATATCCAAGACTTGCAACATAAACTCCCGCGAGGTCCCAATTCCCAATATGCGCGGTAATAAGTATTACTCCTCGATTTAATTTTAGTGCTTTATCTAAATTCTCTGTACCCATTATATTAACGATGTTCATGAGCGTATCCTTATCAAAAACTGGAATTCGAAATAAATCCGATAAATAGACCGCATAATTTGTAATCGTCTTGAATGTATTATATGAATATTTTTTTTGATTACAATACATTAAATTCTTTTTGATAATTTTACTCGCTTTTCCCGCTAATAAAAAACCAGGTGCGGCAAGAATCTTTGCGATTTTAATCATAACTGTACGTGGTAGCATTGCTGAAAATCGCATCCCAAGTTGAAACAAATAAACCTGAGCCGCTTTATTCATTAGATATCCATTGTGTAAATAAGCCACTGTTGGACACGGATAAAAAATAAAGCGAAATAAAATTCCATCTGTGCTTCATCTGTGGCAGGTTTATCTTTGCCTATATTCCATAACTATTTTTCTCATATTACTTAAACTATACTTCTCTAAAAAGTCTCTGAACGCTCAGTCTCTCAAAATATTATCAATCTTTACACATAAGTCAACCCCGTTAGAAATCATTTGATAGCGTTGTTTTTTAATCGTGTCGCGTAGAGAATTGTTTGCTGTGGTAATTTCTAACGGGGTCAACCCTATACTAATCAACCCCGCACCTATTTTTAGGTTCCCGGGAATAAAAACCAATATTTCTTGTTCCTTTATTACTGTATTGGGAAATAGGTGCGGGGTGTTTTTTAATTTTTGATATTTCTATGCAGATATTTCTATAGAGCTTGACTTTGATTGATAAAAAGGTAAAATAATTTATGTCCGTTAAAAATATAATAACTGAAACTACAATGAAAACTAAAAAAAATCTTTCGAATGTGAATAAATTTCTTACACCACAAGAAATTGTTACTTATCTTGACCGTTTTGTCGTAGCTCAGAAAAAAGCTAAAATGGCGGTGGCAATTGCTCTCCGTAATCGCTGGCGCCGTCAGCAAGTTACCGGTAAACTCAAAGAAGAAATCTACCCTAATAATCTTATTCTAATTGGTCCGACTGGAGTCGGAAAAACTGAGATTGCTCGAAGATTAGCTAATCTGGTTCAAGCTCCATTCATTAAAGTCGAAGCTTCAAAGTTCACCGAAGTTGGTTATGTTGGTCGTGATGTTGACTCGATGATTCGGGATTTAACCGAAATCGGCGTTAATATGGTAAAAACCAAAAAGACCGAAATCTTAATGGACAAAGCTGAGCTTATGGCTGAAGACCGTATTTTAGATTTGCTTTTACCCCAATTACCAACCAGTGAAACTGCTAAACAAATCGCCACGGCAACAACTGAAGTAAATCTAACCGTGTCTGAAACCAAGGAAAAGCTACGAAAAATGCTTAGACAAGGAAAGCTTGATAACCGAATGGTTAAAATTGAAACATCTAAGCCATTTTTACCTTTTATCGAAGTCATTAGTCAATCCGGGGCAGAAGAATTATCGTTAAAGATGCAAGAGGCATTTTCTGATACATTTCCCCAAAAGACGAAAAAACGCAAATTAACCGTGACCGAGGCAAAAAGAATCTTGACTATGGAAGAAGCCCAGAAATTACTTGATATGGAAGAAGTGATTGCTGAAGCCAAAGACCGAATTGAAAATTCCGGCATTGTTTTCTTAGATGAAATTGATAAGATTGTCGGGTCCCATTCTACCAGCGGTCCGGATGTATCGCGTGAAGGAGTTCAACGTGACCTTTTGCCGATTGTTGAAGGTTCTAATGTTCTGACTAAATACGGAATGATTAAAACCGACCATATTTTATTCATTGCTGCTGGCGCTTTTCATAATGCTAAACCATCCGATTTGATACCGGAATTGCAGGGTAGATTTCCAATTCGAGTCGAACTCGAATCCTTAAACAAAGACGATTTCTATCGGATTCTAATCGAACCCGAAAATGCATTGGTTAAACAGTATATCGCATTGATAGCAACTGAATCGGTGCAATTATTATTTAACGACGAGGCGATTGTTAAAATCGCCCAGATTGCTGCGGTGGTAAATGAACAAATGGAAAACATCGGCGCTCGAAGGTTACACACCGTGATGACTGCATTATTAGAAGATATATTATTTCAACTTCCTAATCCTGCATTGAAACAAATAACAATAACCGCTGATTATGTTGAAGAACGTCTCAAAAATATCATTGAAAATAAAGATTTAAGTC
>Ga0315288_10002502_pt1 | contig 23749 bp, 26 predicted proteins | sample YL17G11_20_MG_FD_203454 | JGI IMG/M metagenome (GOLD analysis project Ga0315288, IMG submission 203454) | Sediment microbial communities from Yellowstone Lake, YNP, Wyoming, USA - YL17G11_20 | ecosystem: Environmental > Aquatic > Freshwater > Lake > Sediment | place: USA: Wyoming | collected... | reverse complement strand
AATGGCGCTCGTGTATGGCGTGTCGTTCTCCTTCATCCACTTGTCGAGGTGCTTCCTCAGGTGGAGGTACATGGACTTGTTGTCGTGCAACTGCTTTTTGGCCTCGGGCGATACCATGACGCCCGCAAGCCCTGCCGGGGCCGCGACGCACTTTTGGGAGCCGAAGATGGCCGCGTCCACGCCCCACTTGTCGCAGGGGACGTCGAGGCCGCCGATGGAGGTGATGCCGTCAAGCACGAACAGCGCGTCGTTGTCGTGGGCTATCTTGCCTATCTTCTCGGCCTCGTTGGTGAAGCCCGTGGAGGTCTCGTTGTGGCAGACCCCGACGAGCTTGGGCTTCTCTTTCTCGACCAGGGCCGCAAATGCGTTCAGGTCCGGTGCCTTGCCGTAGTCCGCCTTCAGGTTAGAGCCCTTGCCGTAGAACTGGACCATCTCGAAGACCCGTTCGCCGAACTTGCCATTGTGCACGACCACGCCCTTGTCGTTCTTGTCTATTAGGTTCGTGATCACGCAGTCAACGCCTGCCGTCCCGGAACCCGAGATCAATGTGACCTCGTTTTGGGACTGGAACAGGTACTGCAGCAGTTCGGTCATCTCTTTGATCATGGCCCTGTACTCCGGGGTCCTGTGACCCATCGAGGGCTTGCTCATTACCCTAAGCACCCTCGGGTGGATCTTGACGGGCCCCGGTATCATGAACAGATTGTTTTCTAGGTCCATTACCGTCACCGGGTCCCCAATCCAACTTCTTCGATTTAAGGTTGTTCTATAAGAATGCTAACAATGTACATCAATCCCATGCCAAGGCTGGCCTTAAGGATAATTCGGAGGGCCCTCGGTCCCGACAACATGCTTTTTATCAAAATATTCGATTCGCCTTTGTACAGGGTTTTGTTTTATATACAAAAGTCTTTTAAATAGCTAGGTATTAATGGGTATCCGCATCCCTTTAATGGCACCCGGAAGGGCCTAAAGCCTGACCGGGGATTATTCGGACCGACTGGCGGTTCGTTCGGCCATGGCAGGGGATAAATAGCGATAGCCACCGGGAGAAGGGCCCCTCAATGCTGTTCAAGAAAAAGAAGACCAAGAAGCCGAAGGTCAAGGAAGGGGAAGAGGGCGATGATGGCCAGCCCGTGCCGAAGCCAACGCCCCAGGTGCAGCCCCCGGTGGACACAGGCCAGGATGCCAGGAGCAAGGAGGCCAAGCTCTCCGAGTGGGAGGCCAGGCTCGAATCCAAGAGCAAGGAGCTGAGGGCCTGGCAGGAGAACCTGGAGGCCCGGCAGAAGTCCCACCAGGCTACCCTTCCCGAAGGCGACGAGGAGGGCGAGGGCTTCGCACTTCCCGAGAAGGCCTCGGTCAACGAGTGGGAGAATACCATCGCCGAGATCAAGTCCTTTTTGGCCGAGGCCACGGCCAAGCTCGAGGAGGCCAAGGAGCTCGAGGAGACCTTCGCCATCCTTCAGAAGCGCATCGATGAGTTCCATTCCAAAGGCTACAATGTGGCCCGCCTCAAGGCCGCCTCGAGGGAGATCTCCCCCGAGGAGGTTAAAGACCTCCTGACCAAGTTCGAGGAGGACCTGGGCGTCCTGAAGATATTCGAGGAGAAGCTCGAGGCCCTGAAGCCCTTTGCCGACGAGGCCCATGTGAAAGAGCTCCAGACCATGCTCAAGGACCCGGAGCTCCTTTCAGACATCCAGGACAGGATCAAGAGCATCGAGGCCGGTCTCGAGAACAAGAAGGCTGACCTCAAGGCTAAGATCCAGAACTGGGCCATAGAGGGCTTCGACGTGTCCCGCCTCGAGGAGGCCATGGACCACGACATCAAGGCCCTCATGGAGGAGTTCGGCCAGTTCGAGGCCAAGCTCAACAGGGCCAAGATCATCTTGCAAAAGCTCGAGAGTCTGGACCCGCTTTTCCAAAGGGAGATCGACACCCTCAAGGCCAAGGCCAGGTACCTCGACCATTTGGACGAGGTCGAGGAAAAGGTCACGGAGCTGGAGGAACGCGAGGAGGAGAAGAAGAAGGAGTTCCTCGAGATGCTCAAGGGCTGGCAGGACCAAGGCTACGATGTCACGAGGCTGGAGAACATCTCTAGCGGCAACCTGTCGAACATCCAGCAGGAGTTCCACAGGTACGGCGAGGACGTCAAGACCCTCGAGGCCCTGGCCTTCAGGCTCAAGAAGCTTAAAAACCCCAAGGCCACGAAGCTGGAGCCCTACCTTAGGAAACCCGACGAGGTCCTACGGCTCGAAAAAGCCATCGAGAAGCTTGAGTCCATGGAAGGCGACGAGCTCATAGAGCCCGAGCCGAAGCCCGTTCCCGTGGAGCCGAAGCCGACGCCACCGGTGGAACCGAAGCCGGTCCCGAAGCCCGTTCCCACCGTCGAGCCCAAGCCCGTCTTGGCGACCGGGCCCGAGCCCAAGCCGCCGCCGCCCGGGGCCCCCATCGAGGACGAGGCGCAGTACCTCATCGACCTCGTGGACCAGCTCATCGAGAAGGCCAAGACCATGGGCAAGGACGTCAACACGCCCAACAACCTGTTGAGGCTGGCCAAGTCGTTCATGCGGTCAAAGAACTTCGACAAGGCCAAGCAGTACGCCGAGCGCGTCCAGAAGATGGTGCAGGACACGATGGCGAAGTGAGGGATCCTAGGGCCTATAGGTTTCCCTGGGATAGCCAGACAATATTTTATATTCTCACTATCAGAGATTGTGTGGTTGATGGACAGGTCGGTGACCACACATGAGCGGACAAGGGCCATACTTGTATGTCTGCTTGGACTGCAGAGAGACCTTCAAGGATAAAGAATTGAAGATAAAGACCATGAAATGTCCGAATTGCGGAGCGGGCGCATACCATTTGAAAGAGGAAAAAAAGTTGCAGAAGGATATTCGTTACTTTCCAGTGGTCCCTATTTTCTTCATCGTGAATATAGTAATATTCGTTATCCTTTTCATACTTCATCGCCCAATGAACCCGTTAGGCATTCTTGGATACACAGTGGGCATAACAATGTTGTCATTGTATGTAGGGCTATTTTTCCTAACGTTTATGACAATGAAGCGGATCTACAAGATCGCCTACGGAAATAAAAAGGACAGGATAGTAAAAGGATAAAGGCCCGCAAGACCATCATATGGAAGAACAACCAGGTGAGATGATGTATCCGCCACCACCACCGCCTCCCCCGCCCCCGAGGTACGGGTGCCTGAGGTGCTGGATAGTCCTCGTGCACGACCGGATAGAGAAGGGGATCAGATGCCCGAGGTGCGGTCGCAAGCTGATCCTGCTGAGGGATGACCTGACGGTCGCGAACATGTGGAACCTGGTCAGCGGGATCATCCTCCTCTGGGGGAACCTCATTGTCATTGCCATGGAGGCCATCTTCCTGAAGAGGATGGCCGAGACCATCGGCATGGTGGCCTTCACCTTTTTGTGCATCCTCGGCTCGTATTTCCTGTTCCGGGCGGCCAGGCTCTTCAGGCTCGCCTGGGGCAAGTCCTTCATGGACAAGACCATCCCTGCGAGGCGCATGGTGACCATGCCCTATCTGCAGGCCGTCGACAATATCAAAAGGGGGCTGCCCGTGGACATGTCCATGACGACGGTCGCGCCCCCCATGATGCCAATGCTGGGACCGCCGCCGCCCATGCATCCATAGGCTCATATCCCTGTGTGCCCATTTTACAGAGTTTTCTATTTTTATTCATCTGTTCAATGAGAATCTTATACAAGGTCGCAGATATGCTTATCGTGACATATGCGCAATATTTATTTATGACCACAGTGCAAATACTTTATATGCATAAAAACAGATGAGTATGGATGTGATGGAATGTCCGAACCCTCTGTAAAAGAATTGATGAAATACAAGGACGAGTGGATACTGGTTGTGCGGGGAAAGATAGTTCAGCACAGCAAGGATGTCATGGATATCCTGAAAGCATCCGAGGACTATCGAGGGAATTGCTACATCGAAAAGGTTGTCGAGGGGCAGGTCTGTTTCTATTGAGCGACAGAGAAATGTTCGGACATAGTTACGATGATCGTCCCTTTCCCTATATATGGACTAGTTTCTTCAATGGTGAACGATGTACAGAGCCGATCCGAGCGATGGTCGACTCCGGGGCGTACCGGATAATGCTGCCCAAGCGCATCGCGAACTATCTCGGACTGAGATTGTCGCCCTGCCCCAAACCGTTCGGAACAGCTGGGGGATTCAAGGAAGGATTTATTGCTAAGGTCGATAAAGTCAGAATCGGACGGTCTGTACTCGCGGAGTTTGAAAATGTGGAGATCGTAGTCATCGACGCCGACACCCCGGTGCTCATCGGCCGCGACCCATTCTTCAAGCGATATGTCGTCATAATCGATGAAAGTAGGATGTACATTGAATGTGTAAGGTCTGATGTATACAAACCGAGAAGAAAAAACGTGGAGTGACATTATCGAGGATTTGAGTCAACCCTGTTAAAACCCTACATCACACATACTTCGTCCAGGGTTCGAATCCCTGTGGGCCCACTACCGTCCATTAATTTTCGTCAACACGCGTACATCATGTAATAAAACCTTGAACAGATGTGGGATAATTTCTTAAGTCCCATCGCTCATATCTTTTCCTAACATGAACCTGACCCCCTCACAATATTACTATCCACAACAATGGCTTTCCCATTCCAACGATGCGATATCCCAAGATAAACAACAACAGATATTCATGAACCCACACTCCATGGGCAAGATGGCCTTGATATTTATTAGTCTGTTCGTGATATTTTTTCTCAGCCTATGGCTACTCAATTTCAATGTGCCCCCAGTATTGGCCGTTTTATACCTGGCAATGTTCATTAGTCCTTTTCTCAGAAGAACCTGGAAGGAAATCGTCCTAACACCTGAAATGATATCCATCAAGTTCAACAGGCTCTTCCGGTTCTCTGATAAAAATGTTCCCTGGAGGGATATCGCAGGGCTCCTACTTGTCCGTCAGATAACCGGGAGATACGAGATCTACTTCATTTGGCCGGACTTTCGATTGCAGACCCCCCTCATTCCTCCAAAAAACACTATCCGGGCTATCGTCCGATATCTAAGCAGTGTTAGAATATCGAGTCCTTACTTGTACATCAGAACCAATTTTTCCCTCAGCGACCTGGACAAATAAGATGCGGTCGGGCAGACACCAGTCCCATCGTCAGCAGGTCACTGGACTATAGCTGAGGGCAAGGATGTCGTAGGTCCAATCGGCCGAGCTCAAGATGACCTTGTTCTCCGGGCTCACAACGCGAAGGTTGGTGTAGTCCTTGTCAAGGGCGATATCGTAGACGATCTTGTGATTGTCACTCCCGATGTCCTTGACGCGGATCTGGCCGGAGGCCGTGTTCGAGCCGTTGAAGAACGCGTAGTTTGCCAGCGCCGCGTCGTCGGACTTTATTGTGAGCGAGATCGTGAAAGGGGTCCAGGCCCCGAGGGTAAAGAGGTGATGCACACGCTCATAACCTGCCGATCGGTTGAACTGGAGCGATTCCATGGACGAGTTCTGGAGCTGGGTGGAGAAGGTGTGGTTGACCTGTATGACCTTTGATTGGCCGATGGTGATGTTCGTCATTATCAGGGCATGCGTCCAGTTCGTGATGTGGGCATCCCCCTGGTTCACATTGTGCTGGACCGTTTGCCCGGAATGTATGGCGGTCCAGCCGGAGGCGCCCCCACATGAGGGATGCATCGAGATGCAGCCGGTTATCGTCAGGGGGGCCAGTAGGACGAGCCCGATCGCAAATATGGTTATCAACCGCTTTTGGATGGACATGGTGTCACGACCTCAGCATTTCACACCGACATTCGTGAAGGTGACGATGTGATAGGTGTAATCCATCATCTTCAGGTTGATCTCCGCCTTGTTGTAGCTGCCGGGCGGGCTCTGTGCCGTCACCCCTGGATAGTCCTTGTTGAATATGATCGGGGTGTCCAGGCGATGGTGCCCGTTGGTGCCGGTGTCCACGACCTTGAGCTTCCCGGTAATGATGCTCGACCCGTTGAAAAATGTGTAGCCCTTCAGGACGGGATCGTCGGATATGACCCTGGTCTCGATGGTGAACTTGGTCCAGTCCGTCATCGAGAATTTCTCGTATCTGTCGCCAATGTAACTGTTCGTCTTGTTGAAAAGCAGGATGGCGGTGTACTGGTCCTGGCCCGAGGTCTGTTTGAGATAGGTGTAGTTGAATGTCTTGAGGACACCCGTCTCGGTGGTGAACTTCGTGCTGATCTGGGCCTTGGTCCAGTTGTTGAAATGCGCGTCCGACCGGTTCAGTGGTAACTGGATGGAGGTGTCTCCCAGGATCGTCGTGGCGCTATATTCCCCGCCGCAGTCCGACATCAGGGAGGTGCAGCCGGAGAATAATGGATAGACAATCACGATCAGGCCGAGCAGGAGGAGAGCCCGCGGCCTTATTTGAGGGGACATCTTGTTCACGACCTTCAAAGACGTTGTCTATTTCTGATTATTTAAGAATATCTCCGCGGTTTGGCAGTTTCCCAACGGTTTGCTCAACATCCTTGGGATGTCCCAAGGAATTTATTAAGTCTCAGGTTGCCATCGAGATATTATGGGCGAGCCCCCAAGATTCATTTGCGAGAAGTGCGGGATAGTCTTCGAGAGCGAAACTGAAGGTGATTGGCAGGATTGTATCAAATGTCAGGGGGAGGTAATCATTGCCAGGAGCGAAATTGAGATGAGGGGTGGAATTCTCGGTGGGGTTTTTTACGTATTAGTAGGAGCCATTTTCGGAATAATATCGATTATAGGAATCATTTTCAGTTTTAATTCACCAAGCATTTTGATGTTTATTTTATTGATAGCCCTTTCGTTCTATTTTATCATATTTGGAATTATGGCGTTCTTTAGTGGCACGAAGAGATATCGTCTCGCCTGGGGAAAGAAATGGGACGAATATGACAAGGAACCGAAACGTATTGTGACGCATCCTCTCAAAGAGCGTTCAAGTTCGCCCTCGATATCTCAGCCAGCCAGACCAGGTCCTCGAGAGTAAATCTTTTATTGTCGGAATCGTCTTTGACCATGATGGCCAATTCCATGGATGAGATACCTCGATATGGATGCCTGAAATGCAATATCATCTTCGAGCATCCGAACATGGGAAAGCGTGTTCCGTGCCCGAAGAACGAGGCCCATCTCACATTCCGTGTGGATTCAGAGGAATTTTGGAACGATCGCCTGACAAAAGAGGCAATTTACCTGGTCTTTATGCCAGTGCTTATCGTGTTTATCATAGCAATTATAATTTCCAAAGTACCAATAGTGGTGCTCGGTCTGTTCGCAATTCTCATTCCATGTCACGTGCTAATCTATTTCGAGTTTTCGTTCCTAAGAAAAGCATACCGCCTTGCTTGGGGAAGGGGGTTCATGGACACCATTCCAATGGCAAGGAGGATCGTGAACTATCCCGATCTTAATGCTTCTTCAAAATCTCCTTCGGAGCCCCCGCAAGATCCACCAGGGCCTCCGCTTCCATGAAGTGCAGCTTGCTTGGGATGACGATGGAATGGTGTGGGGGCCCGAAGTCCTCCTTGACCATATCCTTGAAATAGCCGGCCCTGACCGTGGGATCATCGGACCCGGCCCTGCCCACGACGCATATCAATGTCTTGGGCTTGATGACGCCCTTCTTGTTCTTCTTCTCTATGGCCTGGAGCAGCACCATGGCCTCGTTGGCCGTCATGAGCTTGTCATGTTCCGCGTCTATATCCAGCAGTACGAGGGTGTGCAGCTCGGCCTTCTGGTTCTCCGCTATCTGGTCGTAGTAGCTCTCGGGACAGTAGTTCTCCTTCGGGAACACGACGGTGACGGTCCTCCCGAACTTGTAGTGCTGAAGGCCGAGGAGGGAGGGCGCCGATGTGGAGATGGAAGGCCCGTGTATTAGAACGGTCCTTACGCTGTTGTGCCTGGCCCGAAGCATCAGGTCCACATGGGTGGTCGCGAACATGGGGTCGCCCGCGCACAGGAATGCCACCCTTCCTTTCTGGGCGGCCTCGAGGATTATTTTACCCTCTTCGACCTCGGTCCGTGTGAGGACCCAGATGTTTCGGCCGATGATCTTTTCGAGGGTCTTGACATCGGTCCCGGTAAGCTTCGCCGTGTAGAACTCGGCAAAGACCTCGTCGCATTGCTTGATGGCATTGAGGCCCTTGAGGGAGATGTCGCTTCCGTCGTGCAAGCCCAGACCTATAAATATTAATTCGCCCAAGGCGTGTCCCTCCCAGAGGTCGGCATGAGATCCATTTGCATCGTGGTCCCACGAAAGGAAGGCGAGACCGTCCGTAAAAGGCTTTCGGAACTCGGGCTACTGGACCTGGGCCTGCATATCAGGCGCGACAAGGAGGTCCTCTTCATCCCGATCAAGGAAAGGCCCGGGCCCGGCGAGCTTGACGGAAAGGAATATCCTGTCAGGGAGGAGGAGCTGGAGGAGCGCGGGCCACGCTACAGAAGTTACAAGGACGCGGTCGAGGGGATCCCGAAGGAGCTTGTGCCGCTGCTGCCGACATCGTTCGATGTGGTCGGCGATGTGGCATTGGTCAAGTTGGTGGACGAGCTGATCGATTATCGCAAGAAGGTCGGCCAGGCCATGCTTAAAGCCACGCCCTCGGTCAGGCTCGTGGCTCTGGACCGCGGCGTCCAGGGAACGACCCGCGTGCGGGACCTGGAGGTCCTCGCCGGCGAGGGCGATCTCGTCACCGTGCACCGCGAGCACGGCCTACGGTTCGAGGTCGACCTGTCCAAATGCTACTTCTCGCCGCGGCTGGCCACCGAAAGGCAGCGCGTGGCCTCGGCCGTCCGCGACGGCGAGCGCGTCTTGGACATGTTCGCCGGCGTGGGCCCGTTCTCCATCATGATAGCCAAGGCCCGCAAGGTGCAGAAGGTCTGGGCCGTGGACATCAACCCCGTGGCGGTCGAGTACATCAACAGGAACATCAAGCTCAACAAGGTCGAGAACGTGGAGCCGGTCACGGCCGACGCCAAGGACTTCGTCCCGGGGCTCGGGCCCGTGGACCGGATCATCATGAACCTGCCCCACACGGGCTTCGATTATTTGCGGCTGGCCATCTTGGCCTGCGCCGACGGAGCGACCATTCACTTCTACGAGATAACGGATGCGCCCGATTACCGTGTCATGGACATAGAGGCCCTGGCCCAGGGGCTTGGCCGTTTGGCGAAGGTCGTCGAAAAATGCGAGGTCAGGACATATTCACCGACGGAAAGCCAGTGGGCCTTCGACATCAAGGTCCATATCGATAATGCATGCGGCCCTCGGTCTGGTTAGGACGCGTCGACAAGGAACCGGGTCCGGAAGGGGGGCTTAGCTCTCCGTGGCCTTCTTCGCCCTTGTGCGAGTGGCCCTCGCCGCATTCCTGAGGGTCTCGCCTATGTCCTCGTGCCGTTTGCGCTTGCCCCGGATCTCTGCGCGTTGGTGCTCCATCTCCTCCATAATCGTTTGCAGGTCGAGGCACGCACGCCACATTACATTGCGCTTCCTTTCCATTCTCAACCCTCCATCCGAAGGTACCGGCCATCCTGTAATGCCTTGGCCGGGATTCCGGTATTGGTGGTCCGATCGCGGCGTTCTTTCTGTAATTACTAGATAGTTAATGGTTTTGGAATGATTAGCTAATCGTCGAACAATGCCTTATATACCCCCCTGTTTTTTAGCCATTTACACCTGAAAAGGACCTTCGTAATTCGTCGATTGTCGAATTTACCGATTGACGAATTTTTATAGAATCTGACAGATAAATTGCGGTTCTGACAACATTTTTTCAAGCCATTCCCAAACTATTAAAAAAAGTTAAAAGGTACATTGGCAATCACCGGGCCATGCATCAGACGACCCTGCTCTACATGCCCGACATCGAGAGCAACTACATCACGGAATTTTCGGCCAAGGTCTTGAGGGCCGGCAAGGACTTCGTGGTCCTCGACAGGACCGCGTTCTATCCGATGGGCGGGGGCCAGCCATCGGACATCGGGACGCTTTCGTGGGGCCCGGAGACCGCGAAGGTCGCCGAGGTGAAGAAGAAGGGCGAGATCGTCCACTCGCTGAAAGGGCCCGTTCCTGCTGAGGGAACCGTTGTGAGAGGCGCCGTAGACTGGGCCTTGCGCTACGGTCACATGCGCATGCACACGGCCCAGCATCTCATATCCGCCGTGGTCTACGACATGTTCGGCGGTAAGACCGTAGGGAACCAGATCCACGCGGACCATTCGAGGATAGACTTCGAGCCCACCAATTTGACGCCCGAGGACCTGGAGAAGATAAAGACCGTCTGCAACGAGCGTGTGGCCAAGGCTGTCCCAGTAAAGCTCTATGAGATGGAGCGGCCCGAGCTCGAGAAAAAGAAGGGCCAGCTGAGGATCACGCTGGAGCACCTGCCGCCGTCGGTCAGGTCCTTAAGGATCATCGAGATCGAGGACTACGACGTCTGTCCGTGCGCCGGGACGCACATAAGGAATCTGACGGAGATCGTTGGTTTCGACAAAATGTCCAGGGAGAGCAAGGGCAAGGACAGGACGAGGGTGGAGTATTCCATACTACCTGCAAAACCCGAGATAAAAGGCCGAATTGTTGAATAATTCATTGTGAGAAAACTATTTCGGCGGCTACACGGGCTTTGGCGGTGGGACCAGTCTGGCCACCGCGGGCCTTGCCGCTGTTGGCGGCGGGACCAATGTCGGGCCGGAGGGCTTCGGGGGCGGTGGAGGCGGCGGCGGCGGTTGCTCGACGACTGGAACGGGCTTGGGCCCGTACAAGGATTCGTATGTTGTCTGTTCAGTCGTCACAGGCTGCACAGGCGGCGGTGTCTGCGCCAGGGCCACGCTCGGGCCCTGGGCCGGTGCGGGCCCCTTCTTCTTCCTCATGAACAAAAAGAGCACTAGGACGACCGCCACAACGACGGCCACCACGACAGCGGCGATGACCGGCAAAAGGTTTTGCTTGGGTGCGGCCTTGGTCTTGAACACCAGCGGCATGGTATACTTCCCGATGCCACCATCGTTGTCTACGGCGTAGAGCGTCAGGTTGTATGTACCCGGCAGCACATAGGTGTAATCTGCCGTCGTCTCGTTGGAGGTGAAGTCCACCTTCCCGTCGCCGTCGAAGTCCCAACGGTACTGGGCCACGTAGCCGTCCTGGTCCGTCCCGACGCCCGTGAGCCCGACCTTCTTGCCCAGGGCCGGCGCCTTCTTCAGTTCCACGATGGAGGCCGTGGGGGGCCTGTTGAAGACGAGTGCCAGCGTGGCTTCGGCCTTGCCGCCGGTCTCGCTGACCGAAAGGTTCAGCGTGTAGGCAAAGACCCCCCGGTCGGCGTAAGCGCGCCTCACGACCTGGGTGTCCGCACTGCTATTGTCGCCGAAGTCCCAGTGAAAGGACAGCTTGTCGCGGTCCGGGTCCGTGTATTCGGCCTTGAAGGTGTAGTTCTGGGCCAGGTTCAGGCGCGTGGTCTCGTTGAGCTCCGCGATCCCGTCGATGGTGATCCTCCCGACGGGCAGCGCGTTGACCTTGATCTTTATAGTGGTGGAGTTGGATTGTTTGCCGTCGCTGACCGTGAGCGTGACCGTGATGTTGCCGCCCTTGCGGAAGGTCCATGTGGGAGACTTCTTGTTGGATTCGGGCTGGATGCCGTCGGACGCGTCGAAGTCCCAGCTGTATGTCAGCGGGTCCCCGTCCGGGTCCGAGGAGCCGTCGGCCGTGAAGTGGGCCGTGGCGTTGATGTTGACCATCAGATCCCCCGAGGCCACCGGGACGGGCATCTTGTTGGTCCTGACCTTGATGCCGTAGTCGAGCGCGCCGATATTGTTAGGATATTCGACGACCAGGTAGTAGAAGCCGTCCAACAGGGCCGTGTAGGTGAAGCTTGGGGAAGGGTCCTTGCCAGTTATCTCGGCCAGCGGGTTCCTTAAAAGGTCGTCGGGCTGGTAGAGCCTGACGGCATAGGTCTTGCGGTCAGGGTTGTCGAGGAAGATAGTGTAGGGCGTCCCTCCGGCCAAAAGGACCTTGTAGCAGTCCATCGTGTCCATTGCGTCCATGGTGCCCGTGGCCCCGGGCTCGCCGGTCAGGAGGGGTGCCGTGGGCTCCAGCCTCCCGGTCCACATGAGTTCGTAGCCAGTCAGATCGGTCCAGCCCGTCGCGCTCGCCCAATAATAGGTGTGGCTCACCTGCTTGGGGTCCCCGAGGTTCTCGGCGGAGAGGTACAACGAGGCGCCCTCGTCCTGGTTGGGGTAGAGCGACATCGTGAAGTTGCCGTGGACCAGAAGATACGACGGCCCGTTGAAGTTCACGGTGTTGGTCCTGGTCTGGCCCAATGTCGTGGGCAATGTGTACTCGTATTGCTTGTTGGTCCCCGCGGTGGTGTTGACCTGCAGGTAGCCGTTCCAGGGAGCGTTCCCGGTGGTCTTGTAGGTCATCTGCAGCCCGGCGACCACAAGGTCAGCGGCGTTCGTGAAGTTGACGCGGGAGTAGAAGAAGTCGGAGGAACTCCTGTGCTCCGTGAAGGTGGTTTGTGGGCCCGTGCCCGTGAAGTACCGGATGAGCGTCGAGGGTGTCGCGGACACGGTCCCCTGTTCACCCCATGGCAGGATTGGGAGCAAAGACACGACGACAAGGACCGAAAGGACGGCCCGAGACATCTTTCCCGCCACCGCATCGCCTCCCGTTGCCAGGCCCTAGAATGGCCTGGTCACTATCATGGTCTCTGACAGTGTGTAGAACAGGTTTTGGATGTTGTCGCCGGTCTTGGCGCTAACCTCGATGTGGGCCAAGTTGAGCTTCCTGCAAAGCTCCCGTATCTCCTGGACCACCTTTTCCTTGGCATCCTTGTCGACGCTGTCCACCTTGTTGATCGCAATGAATATGGGCGTGCCCTTGGGGACAACGGCCCGCAGGTTCTCGACCCAGAAAGAGATGTGCTCGCGGGTGTCCTCGCGCGAAACGTCGCAGACCACGATGCCACCCTCGGCGCCTGCGTAGAAGGCCTTGTGGAGGTTGGCGTGCTCCCGGGAGCCCAAAAGGTCCCATATCATGAGGGTCACGAGCATCCCCTGGGTCTGGCCCGACGGGTCCTTGATCGTGATGTTGCCCTTGCTGACCTTGGTGCCTATCGAGGGGTTGTAATCGTCGGAGAACGTGTTGGCCACGTAGCGGAACATGATAGCGGTCTTGCCTACCTTGGTGTCACCGAGCAGGCAGACCTTTTTAAAAATATTGATTGGCTTGACCATCCGGACGACCCTATCCGGTTGAAAATGCACTTGGGATTAAAATAACTTTCCTGAAGGCCGGGCCCCTGAAATAGGCATCAAATTGGCATGGAACGGCCTGTTCCCGGGCCTGGGGCCCTTAAATGACGATTAGATAGTTGTACCAATGTTATTTATAAGCAATAACCCTAAATGATGATAAAATAGGAATATTTAGATACCTGGACAGCAGAACACTAGATACTCGTCCAGGGAAAGGATGAGAGGTCACGGCATGAACGGCTCCAAGGTCCTTGGCATCGCGATAATGGTGGTCCTTACCCTAGGTAGCCTACTGGTCCCCGCGGGGGCCCAGCAGGTCCCCGACCATACGAGCCTGAAGGACTACGCCGACCTTTCCGAGAGCGAGTACCAATGGGGCCCCGTCTACCAGGTCTACACCGGCAACGTCAACGGCCCCGAACTGCTCGTCAGTTCCGACCAGGACGTGGCCGTGGTCTTTGCCTCGGACGGCCCAGACCTGCGCTTTGCCCACCTAGAAAAGGACGGCGGCATCCTGGACGAAGGGACGCTCCAAGGTGCGTCGGCCCACAGGATCGGCTGGGACGCGGCATTGGGCGAAAACGCCCTCTATGTCGCATGGGCCGAGGCCGGCGGCCGGCTCATGTTCCAGTCGTATGGGCTCGACGGCAAGGTCTCGGGCGCCCCGAGGGTGGTCATGGTGGACAGCGCGGGAATATCCTCGCCATCCATTGCGATCTCCAGCGCGGGGACCATCTACATATCCTATGTCGTCAACAGGCTCGAGGGCCCGGTGGCGGCCGTCGTGGCCCTCGACCCCGACGGCGCGATGCTTATATCGGCCAAGATGGTCGACCCGGATGGCTCCGATGCGTCCATGACGGACATGGCCATGGGCCCCGACGACACCCCCTATATGCTGGAATCGACGGCCCAGGGAACATACATCGTGGCAATGGACAAGGCCGGCTCCGAGATGTGGCACGCGAAGCTCTACGGCGCGGGCCAGGGTTGTGACCCCATCCTGTCGAGCGGCAACGGGGCCATCGCCGCGACCTGGGTCCCTGCGTCAGGGTCCTCCGTGACCGTGGCGGTCTACAACCCGCAGGGGGCCAATGTCGCCAAGGACGACACGCCCATCGACCATATGATAGGGGACGTCGGCGCGCTCCTGGACGGCTACGGGGCCATCCACGTGGCCTCCTCCGACGGGGCGTCCATAGTCCACACGGTCATAGGCATCGGCACGGGCATCCTGTTCGACCAGAAAGTCGTGAACGGCGTCGGGCCCGCGGCATCCATATCGCTGTCTTCGGACAAGTACGGTTCCTTATACCTCCTCTACATCGACCAGGGCTCGGGCCTCTACTTCGTCCACGCGGACACCTATGCCCTTGAGGCCTCCGTCGATAATCAGGCCCAGTTCGACGGGATCCACCCGGGCCAGGAGGCCTCGGGGACCCTCACGATAAAGAACAAGGGCGGCATGGTGGACGCGATAGGCATCGGGGCCTCCGTCATGCCGGCCTCGGCCGACTGGACGGTACAGCTCTCATCGAGCGAGGTCTATTTGCAAAAGGACGGCGAGGTCGCGGTGTCGTTCTCCGTCAGGGCCCCGACATTCGGCAACAACGGGGACAGAGCCGACCTTGACCTGACCATATGGGCCATGTCCATGCCCACGAGCGCCGTGGACATCGTGGTCGGGCTCCGACTCGCGGTCGACTACGGCGTGTCCATATCCAACCCGGCCAACTTCGTCAATGTCCCGCCCGGCCTCTCCGAGGACGTGAAATTCACCGTCCAGAACAATGGGGAGGTCGCCGAGGACATCTACCTGAGCGCCTCGAGCTTTACGGGCACCGACGGCGGCGACTGGGGATTGGCCCTGGAACAGGACCATCTGGTCTTGGAACCATCGTCGACCCAGGATGTCAACCTCACGGTCACGGCACCGTTCAATGCCCGCATGGGCCAGACCACGGCCGTGGACCTTGTGGCCATGGTCTTTGAGGACCAGTCCAGGACCGCCAGGAGCACCTTCTATGCCGTGGCCCAGTCCGACATCGAGCTGACCATGGTCCTCCTGGATGAGACCGGTGCGTCGACCACGGGCAAGGTCATCGCGCCCGGCGAGGCGGCGAGCTACCTCATCAAGGTCACCAACACGGGCCGCTCCAACGGCCGCGTGGCGGTGGAGCTCCAGGTCGTCAGCGGCCGCGGGGCCTGGCAGGCCTACCTTGCCACGGAATCCATCCAGATCGGCGGCGGTTCCTCGATATCGGTGCCCATGACGGTGGTGGCCCCGACGGACGCCCCCGAGGGCACCAGGTTCATCTCCAGGGTCACGGCCAAGGGCCTCTCGACGCCCGTGGAGGGCATGCTCGATGTCGTCACCATGGTCAAGAAGGTCTCATCGCTGTCGATCATGCTTGAGAACCGCTACGCCGAGGCGGACCCGGGCGGGGAGCTCATCTACCACCTGAAGGTCTCCAACCACGGCAACGGCGTCGAGACGCTCACATTCCGGTCCGAAACGCCCTTTGGCTGGGACGCGGTCGGCTTCTACGTGGACGGGCACTTCACCAACGTGCTGCCCCTGTCCACCGGGGAGAGCGCCACTGTCGAGGCCAGGGCCAGGGTCCCGATAGGGTCTGTGTCCGGCGACCAGGACCTGTCGCTGCTGGTGCTGGACGGCCAGCCCAGGACGCTAGACGTCGTGGGCCATGTCAACATGGTCTCCGACATCTGGTTCTCGTCACTGGAGACGGTCCAGGAGGTCGTCGACGGCCAGGCGGACTTCAACTTCAGGGTCAAGAACTATGGCAACGGGGCCGACGAGGTCCGGTTCGCCGTTGAAGGCCTGTCCAGCTGGAAGGCCGACTTCCCGGAGGTTCTGAGGCAGGGCGGGTACCTGTCATTGAACCCGGGCAAGGAAAAGACGGTCTCGATGCATGTGCTGGTCCCGGAGCAGGTCCACAACTACAGCGTGGAGTTCAACGTCCGGGCCATACCGCTCCGCGGCGAGGGCGCCGTGGTCAGGCTCATGCTCAAGATAGTCCCGACGGACCTGGAGCTTTCGGGCCCCGAGTTCGCCATAGGGAGCTTCGTCCAAGGAGAGATCGAGTCCATCACGGTCAGGGTCAGAAACAACGGGCCCGGCCCGGCGGGGAACGTCGTGGTCAGGGCCGAAGACAACGGCCAGCTGCTCGGCACCGAGACGCTGACCTACGTCAGGGCCGGCGACGTGAGGCCGGCCACCTTCACCTGGGCCGTGACCGCGGGCCATCACGACCTCAAGTTCACCGTCGACCCCGAAAACAGGATATTCGAACGCAACGAGGAGAACAACGAGCTCGATTACAGTGTCAATGCGGTGACCAGGACCGGGCCGGCGCCGCCGGTGGCCCCGGAGACCATAGCGGGCGGCACCGTGATCATGACGGTGGCCGTGGCGGGCGTCGCGGCCGCGTGGACAGAGACGGGCCGGTTCAAGCTCATGTGGCTTTTCTGGGTGCCGCTGTACACGAAGCTCAAGAGGACTAGCATCCTCGACCACTTCGTCCGCGGGCAGGTCTACGGGTACATCAAGGCCAACCCCGGCGAGCATTACAATGCCATCAAGAAGGCCCTGGCCCTGAAGAACGGGACATTGGTCTACCACCTGCAGACCCTGGAGCGCGAGGAGTACATCAAGTCGGTCTCCGACGGGCGCTACAAGCGCTTCTACCCGGCGGGCATGAAGGTCCCGGAGGAGCCCCTCGTGAGGCTCAACAAGATCCAGGAGATAATCCTCCGGCTCATCGGGGACAGGCCGGCCATCTCGCAAAAAGAGATCGCGGACCAGATCGGTCTTAGCGGGGCCACCATCAACTACCACATCAACGTCATGCTGAAGGCCAACGTCATCAAGATGGAAAAGCTCGGCAGGACCACGCACTGCTACGCCATCGACGAGGACGGGGAAGTGGTCGAGCCGACCGTTGTGGAAGAGGCCGAGCCCCAGGAGCCCGGGAGCGAGGAACCAAAGGGGCCGTAGAACCTATTTTTTATAGTCCTTTCCTATCTTCCAGCAGTCGCCCACCTTGAGTCCCATCCCGTGGTAGGATTTGTTGCTCATGCAAAAAAGCATGGGCCGGACCTTCTCGAAATCGATGTCCCCGTTGACGAGGATCTCCTTGTTGGCATAGGTCTGGACAACATCCCCGATGAACAGGTCGTGGTTCGGGTAGTCGACGACGGTCATGAGCCGGCATTCCATGTTGAGCGGGCAGTCCTCTATCATTGGGGCCGTCTTGAGCTCCCCGTAGAATGTCTTGAAGAGCTTCGACTTGTCCACATCCTTGCCGGACACGATGCCGGCGTAGTCCGTGGCCTTGACCATGTACTCGGACGGGATGTTGACGCTGAAGGTCTTGTTGGCCTTGATGCCATCGTTCGAGTAATGGGCCTTGTTCATGCTCAGCGATAGCGAGTTCATGTCCATGATGCCGACATGGGCGATGGTCGTGAAGTTCGGCTTGCCCCTGACCGTTGTGCCGACTATGGTCACGAGCGAGGGATACAGGGACAGCAGCGGGCCCATCTTCTCCTTCATTTTGTTCACCTAGGATGCGAAGGATTCCCGGGATATAAGTGCCTTTTCGGGGATGTTGTCCGCCAATCCGTCAATTTTATCATTCAGCATCGCCATCCATGGACCATGGACGACGCGAAGCTCTTCAGCATGATCGAGGAGGCCATCCTCCAGGGCTCCATCGACGAGGACATGATACTGCTCTACGCCAAGCTGCGGGACCTGCCCAAGGACGAGATAGCCGAGCTCGAGCTGTTCCTTAGGTCCTGCAAGTGCGGCAAGAAGCGGGCCACGAAGGAGTGTCCGGAGGCCGGCACGATGCGACTAAACTTCGACACCGTGGTCCACAAGTGCCTAGGACGCAGGAAAAAATGCGCAGACCTGGTCTCCGCCGGGGTCTTCGACAGGCTCTTCGAGCGATGGCAGAATGTTGTGAGAGGCCAGTTCGGGGGCTGGGAGGACAAGGACGTCATCGTCGAGGGCGAGGTGTTCTCGCACGATAGGAAGGCGGGCCAAAACAACCTGCTGCTGAAGAAGGTCACGCTGAAGATAGGCGACAAGAGCCGCGAGGTGCCGAAAATCTGGGCCTCGGTGGACGCGTCCGAGTTCCTGCCTTCGAAGAAGGACCGGCTGATGGTGGGGGACCGCTTGTCGCTCGTCGGCCTCATCGAATGGGACGAGGGGCTGCACTTCTACCACCTGAAGGACGTTACGGACCTGAAGGTCCTGGGCTGAGCCCATGGCGAAGAAAGTGGGCAGTATCCCGCCGTTCATCAAGTGGACCGGGCTCCTAGGCATCCTGATGCCCGTCATCATGATAGGGTTCATACTGGCGGCAATCTCACAGGCGCCTTGGTGGAGCCTGACTGACAACAGCATAAGCCGTCTGGCCGGAGGGCACGACGACAGGCCGTTCTATTCGGCCAAGGGCGTCCCCTCCATCCTGCTCAACACCGGGCTTTTATTGTGCGGCGTCCTTGGAACGGCCTTCGGCATCGGCCTGTGGAGGAGCGACATGTTCAGCGGCGGGTGGGGCCGGGCCGGCAAGGGCTTGTACATCGCATCTGTGGCGTGCTTGTACCTGGTCGGTGTCTTCCCGCTGACCTACGGCTTGATACACACCGTCGTGTCCTACACGCTGTTCATCCTGGCCCCGGCATCCATGGCCATGATGGGAACCCAAGCGATGTTGACGGGCGGCAAGCAAAGGAACCTCGGATGGCTCCTGGTCGTCCTTGCGATCCTCGGGGCCTTCCCGTTCTTCGTCATATGGCCCTGGCCGGGCCTCGCGATATCGGAGTTCATAGCGATTGTTCCGCAGTCGGTGTTCGCGATAGTTGTCGGGGCAAGGCTGTTCGTAGGTCTTAGGCCTGCGGTTTCCAAGTAGGTCTATTTCTTTTTATTTTTCTTTTGATTGAAAATGTCTTGGCGTATACATTCCAAATTTTTCTCGTGATGATTGAGTATAACTACATATTCGTTAAAGAACGGTCGTAAACCAATTAAAATCGGAATATTATTATCGGTTACACTGATCTCCACATTAAAAAATTCAGCCACGGTGGTTCTACCGATACGGATCTTGTCCACTATTGCATCATACCCATGCTGGGGGCCACCAGCAGTACCAAATGGGGTGGGATTCGGTTTTAATTTCAAACCCAGGAACTCGGCGGTTCCCCGGGGTATCATGATCCTATCTGAACCAGAATCGAGCAACCCAAGTGTTGGAGGAGCGGTATCCTTATCCCCCTGATAAAAAGTGATCCAGAGAAAAGGATAGCCCGGGTCGTCGTATTTATGGCCGAATCTTTCTCGGTTCGTCAATAGAAACAGACCTGCCCGTCGAGAACTTTCTCGATATAGCAATCCTCGGTATGATTTTTATGTTCTGCGATACCCAGCAAGTCCTCCATTTTCTTACTGTGTTTTACGACCTTACCCTTGCAAACTAAAATCCATTCATCGTAATACTTCGATTTGTCAATCTTTCCTGTCTCTCCTGCCATGATACCTCACCCCGGGATTGTCCTTCCCCTCATCCATCTATATGAGAGGGTCATTCCCCCCATTAGCCTTTGACCTTATCGGACACCCTATGGAATCGTTATATTTTGACTTTTTGGGTTTTAGACTATTTTAAGGGTTTAAATATAGGGGAGTCGCATCTATATCAATTTATCGTCAGTGAAATTGTTGTGTGCAGTCCTGAAATTCATAGTCTGGTCCCTTCCAATACATGGATCAAGCGATTTCCGTCATGTTCAGATTTCGTCCGCCAACCTCTTGAGGCCGATCTCCTCTAGACGACGCCTGACGTCGGCCCGAAGTTCCTCCGGGGTTCCCTTGTGCTGGATGCCCCTTAACGCCATCAGGTCGATGACCGCCCATGGCGGGACATTGGCAAGCTCCGATGCCTGCTCAAGGGTCACCCGGCCTTTCGTATAAAGTTGAAGGACGTTCTCGATGAGCTCCTCCTCGGTGACCTTCCGCAGGAGCTTCTTGATGAGGTTCGTCCGGTCCAGGTGTTCCAGCTCCGCCAGTTTCTTGAGAGCGTCCAGGAGCTCATCTTCAAGCCGTATCGTGATCACGGTCACTTCTTCCACCTCGAGACTATATTGGCTATCGCTAGAAGGTCTGCGTACTTATCGGACCGGAAGTTCGCGACACTGTTGAGGTCGCGTGCCATTCTTTGGAACTCGTCCATGGTGATCTTTTTCCGTGCCAGGGCCTCGATAAGCATGATATCGACCGAGAGGAATGGCACCTTCAGCTTCCTTGCCACGACCTTGGCCCGGGAATCGTCCACAAGGGCGGGGCAATCTTCGGCCCTGGCCTCGGCGATTGTGTCCGATTCGCCGCGTCCCAGGCTAGCCAATGATGGCTCCTTCTTGGCCTTGGAAGGGACGACCTTGATTTTCTTCCTTTGTACCTCGGCCTCTGCCACGGCAGCATCGGAATGGCCCGCGCGCTTGCCCCGGACAATCACCTCGTCATAGACCGAATCGGTTATGCGGATCTCCTTATAGAGGTCGAGGGCCACGGATAACAGATCGCTCTTGACCAAGTAGATGAGGGAACAGGCATCGATCTTAATCATGTACTACAATATTGTTATTTGTATTATTTAAATATTACGATTGTATTGAAATGTAATATAATTGACCTGCATGCACAAATAAGAGAGGAGGGAGAACGGAACAGAAGGTCCTATAGGACCTGGCATTTCAGTTCGGCAGTTCGAGGCCAAGGACCCCGGCAGCCTCCGATATCAACTGTTCTGCCTCGAAGCACCATCTCGCGACCGTCTCTGTCTGTTGCTCCATCGTACGGGCCGGGGGCGCCTTTCCCTTGTGCTCTTCCTTGTATTGTTCTATGAACCCCGCGTTGTTGAGGCCGATCATCCGCTCGACCGCGGCCTCCGGACCCGCCTTGGTCCGGATCAGCGTGTAGACCAGCTTGACATTGACCTCGCTCTTGTTGTTGTCGATCAATTCCTCACGGACCAGGAATACCGACCTCCGGGCCCCTATTTGTAATGAGGTTCCTTGTCTAGTAAATGGACCGATATCGAATCATCGTGTATGATGATGTCGATCCACATCTCCTTCTGTATCTTGAACGACTGCGTCTTCTTCAGCTTGAAGTTGCTGTCAAGGACCTCCAGCTTGTGTCCGCCCTTGGCGACATTCATCGAGACCTTGCCCAGATGCGGCGGGTACTCGGATATCTCCAGGTCCTTGAAGCTCAGGACGACCTCCCCGTCCAGCAGCGCCTTCGTGTCCTTCACCTTGAGCGGGGCCGAATAGAGCAGGTTGATGTGCAACTTGGGTTTGCCTAGCATAGTATCACTTCGAAATGGATAGGAGATTCAAGTTATTTAATAGAATCGAATAGTCACAATGCTCGATGACATGGGCCCTCATCCTGGGCCCTGCCTGTTCGAGGGCGTTCCTCAGTTTCCACGAGGCTTTTTCACAAGCCGCCCCTTCTTTAATTCTATCAAGTCCCTTTTCTCGAGCTCTGATATGACCCGTTCGACGAAATCTGTGTCCTCTTCTTTCAGAAGGACAGATAAGTCTTTCTTTTCCAATGGTTTGTCCTCGAGCTTCTCTAGCACGATACCCATGGCCTGGAAGACCTCGGCATCCTTCTCGAGCCTCTTGATCAGCGGGGACGAGACGCCCTTCTCCTCCTCGAACTCGAGCAGGCGGGCATAGACCCTGTTGAGCCAGACCCAGGAATCCTTCTGAGCATGGATCTCCGTCGCTATAATGTCCCAGTCGAACTTAGGACCGACCATCCGTGCCATGTCCTCAAGATCGTCCTCCCGGTCGGTTATGGATTTGAACATGAAGATGTCCTCGGGGGCCGCAATGTGCAAGGTCAGATTCTCTCGGAACGTGGTGGTGGCGGCCCTCTGGAACATCGTTTCCGAGACACTTAGGGCATCGCAGACCTTCACAACGAAGATATCGAACCTTACCCCATCTGAGGCGTCGAGTATGTTCCGGGACCCTAGTGCCCGATATTCGTCCGGTAGCTCCTCGGGCCCCTTGAAACCAGCCATCTTTGCAGCCTTGGTAAAGGCCTTCATGCTCTTTTCATCCATGAAGACGATATCAATGTCCTTTGTCATTCTCCGCAATGAATGTATCATCAGCGCATATCCGCCTATCACATAGACTTCGACCTTCGTACTGAGCTGTTGTGAGATACGGTCAAGATGGTCGTCCAGTATCCCCTTCTCGAACTTCTTACGTTCGCGCATTCGCAAGCACCTCCGTCACAAATTCCTCGATGCCGTAACGTCTGGCTTCAAAGAGGATCGCGGTCCTGAGCCGCTTATTCGACGAGGCCACCTTTCTTATATAGCGCGCCATTCGGGGCTCGTTCCTGTCGATGACGATCGCTTGGACAAGGGCCTCCGCCTTCGAGACCTTGCGTCGGGATGGATTGTATAGATAGTAGTCCGACCGATGTATCAGGTCGATACCGAGGTCATCCAAGGCGGTGTCCGCGGCTTTGCTGAAACCGGCCGAGTCGATCTCACGATCGACCGAGATGATGAACTCGCCCCGTCCCTGCCATAACATCGCGTATGGGATACCGAGGGCGCCGGCGATGGAGATGTTGACATGTTCTGAAAATGCGCGTAAGAGCTCGATAAGGGTATCATGCCGGGGATTGATGCGGTAGGTTGGCCTATCGAAGACTAGCAGGCCTACATCTCGCCAAAATCCCAAATAGGTTATCACGGTGCGCCTTGACAGGCCAGATAGTTCAATGATCTCGGAACAATTGGCCCCATCGGGTACTAGCAATGGCATGATGCAAAGGCTCCGCCCTTCGAGGACCAGCTCGGGATTTGGATAATCCGATTCCTTTAGAAAGGTCATCAGGCGGTTCCCTAGCGTTGTGGATGAGAGCGCTGCTTGAGAGGAACGCCCGCTTTTTGAGGTCTGGACAAACCCAATGGTCTTGAGGTTGTCGATACATTTGAAGACCCAGGAGAAAGAACTTTTGAATTTTTGCGCCAGCATTTTCATTGAGGCCGGGCCGTCGGCCAGGGTGCGAATTATCTGCAGTTCGGTCAGATTCAGATTCACATACATTTTAGACATATGTGCAGATATTGGAAAGACATATATATATAACTTTCCCATTCTTGCACCATTCGGCCCTGGACCAGATATGTGAAGTTGGGTGGATATGAAGAGATTGATAATGAAATGTCCTTTCTTTTCATCGATACAGCGCATAAATAATATGTTGTTCGAAGGTGTATTTATAGTCAGTTGGGGGTGTGGTGGTAGTTTCACTTTTGGTGCTCGAAATAAAATAGTGGTCGTCGCTATTAATAAATTCGTATTTGTTTAGCC
>Ga0315288_10002501_pt1 | contig 23764 bp, 16 predicted proteins | sample YL17G11_20_MG_FD_203454 | JGI IMG/M metagenome (GOLD analysis project Ga0315288, IMG submission 203454) | Sediment microbial communities from Yellowstone Lake, YNP, Wyoming, USA - YL17G11_20 | ecosystem: Environmental > Aquatic > Freshwater > Lake > Sediment | place: USA: Wyoming | collected... | reverse complement strand
CTCGCGCAGGGGCAGCGGCTTGCCGCCGATCACCTCACGAAGGGTCTTCCCCTCGACGAGCTCCATGGCTATGAAGACGACGCCCTCGGACTCGTCGATCTCGTGGACGACGGCGATGTTCGGGTGCGTGACGGCGGCTGCGGCGCGGGCCTCGCGGACGAAGCGGAGCCGGCGCTCCTCGTCGGCGAGGCGCTCGGGCGGAAGCACCTTGAGGGCCACGGTGCGCTGGAGCTTCTCGTCCTCGGCCCTGTAGACGACGCCCATGCCGCCCTCGCCGATCCTGGCGAGGACGCGGTAGTGGGAGAGTGTGCGGCCGATCATCCATGGCCTCCCCGCGGGGGTCCGTCTCCGGTTCCCCCCGTCTCTGCCCGCCAGAATACGCTTCTTCGCGCCTCAGGTGCCAGATCCGGCGTGGTGCCTGCCGGGAGGGCGGAGCGGGCCTACGGCTTCTCGAAGAACGGATGTGCGAGAAGCGGAGGCTTCTGCTGCGGCGTGGTGGCCCGCTGAAACTCCAGCTCTTCGAAGAGGAGCGACGGCGCGACAATGCTGGTCGGGATCCCGCTCACGGCCCGGTCCGATCCGCCGGAGCCGAAGAAGAAGAACCCGAAACCACCCGACGTGCCCGCGGAGTCGAGCCGGTTGAGAACATACGGGTCGTTGCCCGCGGCGATGATGTCCTTGAAACCCCGGGTCGCGAACTCACCGAACTGGAGGCCGCGCACCAGCTCCTCCATCCCATCCTTCGCGGACACGCGGTAGGCCAGGACCGGCGGCGCCAGCGCGGAGCGCTCTGCGCGGCCGCCGAACGAGAATCCCCCCTCGCCGCCGGTGATTTCCGGGTTGTCGAGCGCCCTGATGATCAGCCCGTATGGGAGCTCCTGGGATCTGCACAGGTCGACGAGCTGCCGCTTCAGCTCCTCGTAGCTCCTCCCGCCGGCCGCCTCGACGAGGAGATTGCCTGTCATGGCCTGCGGCGCGTTTCCGTCCATCGAACGGGCGTGGCCGTTGCTCTGCGTGATTTCCTTGCGGGGCCGGCGGGACATCAGCAGACCCTTGAGCACGCCGCGTTCGACGAGCGGAGTCGGCCGCGCCTTCATCCCCTGGTCGTCAATGGCGTACGCCCCGATCAGAGGCTGGCCTCCGAAGTCCTTCTGTGTCGGATCGTCCGTGACGGACAGGAACGCGGGAAGAACGCGGCGGTTCAGGCGGTCGGCGAGGTCGCTCTTGAAAGCCGAGGAAGCCATCCGCTCGTCCTCATAGAGGGGTGGCCTTTCGCCGGAGAGGTGCGGCCCGAGACCAAGAGCAATCATCTCGGACGACGCCTCTCCGGTCACGAGAACGGGCCCGATGTACTGCTCCAGGACCGGGGCGTCGCGCAGCGCGGTCAGCTCCCCCGCCATGCGCCGGATGGCGGCGGCCATCTCCACCTCGGGGGGGAGCCGGTCGAGCGTCGGGGCGTGGAAGACCACATAGTGCTTCAGAGCCATCCCGTCCGGAGCCTGGGTCGCCGCGTGGGCGACGATCGAGGCGAGGGTCCCGGGCTGCCGGCTCAGGCCGCCTTCGCTGTTCACAAAGTAGCGCGAGACGGCGCGAAGCCTCAGGTGGACCGAGGACCCTGCCACGGCGGGAAACTCGCGGAAGATCGCCGACAGGCGCATGGCGAGCTCCTCGTACCGGGCGGTATCGCCGATGCCGGAGGTCCGCTCGCCGACCGCAACCACCGCCTCCTCGCGCGAGAAGTCAGGGATCTTCTCGGTCTGGAGCTTGTTCCGGACGTAGGCCTCCTTGCGGGCGAGTTGCACCATCGCCCGCTTGTAGGCCTGGTCCGTGGCCAGCCAGAGGTCCTGCCGGAGGGCCTCGTAGGAGTCGTCGGTGACCAGCCCGCTCAGCCCCTCGAAGAAGCCGAAGTAATCGCCCGAGCCGATGAACCGGGAGTTGTCCATGTCGTAACTGCCAACGCGCACCTCGGCGCGGAACGGACGGGAGCGCTCGCGCTGGACGCGCACCAGCGCGCCGAACGAAGCCTCGACCTCGACGCCGGTCGTGTCGGCGACTCCGTACTCGGCGTAAAAGGGCTTGTCCATCTTCCCGAGCTGGAGTTGGGTCATGGTGCGCGACAATTCGTCTCTCATCGAATGGAAGACCGGGTCGTCGGGGAGTCCGGGGGCCGGGGAGCCCGCGAGGGCGGTCAGCAATGAAAGAGCGAGGGCGACCGCCACGGTCACGCTGTTCTTGACGCGGGGATGACGGGGAATCATGGCTCAGTCCTCCTTTCCCGGTTTCGTCGGAGGAGGCAAGAGCGGGGGCCTCTCGGTCGACTTCTCCTTCTTCTGGATCTCGATCTCGCCCGTGAGGATCGAAGGGGAGACGCCGGAGACCGGCACCGCGCCCGACTCGGCGCCACAGTAGCCGTTGAAGACCTCGGTGTTCCTGCCCGCGGCGAGAATCTTGCCGAACGATACGAGCGGCGTCCCGATCAGATCGACGCCGCGGACCAGCTCGTCCGGGCGGCCGTCCGTATAGACACGGTAGACGAGGAGGGGCGTGACCTGGAATGCCTGCGGTATCGCGCGACCGGTGAAGGTGAACCCGCCCGAGATGTCCTTGAAGATGAGACCGTACGGCTTCTCCTGCTTCCTGCATTCCTCAATCAGCATCTCCCGGAGCCGCTCCTCGGTTACAGGCTCCGTCGTCTCGACGATCAGGTTCCCCTGGCGGCCGACGGGACGGAAGCCCGGGGAGCGGCGGCCGTGGCCGTTCGACTTGGAGAATCCGGCGATGGGCGAGCGCGACATGAGGAAGCTCTTGAGAATGCCTTTCTCGACGACGGCAACCCTTTGTGCCGGGACACCCTCATCATCAAACCCGTAATGTCCGTTGAGGTCGATCTTGCCGGATCGGGTCTGCATCGGGTCGTCGTAGACCGAAACGAAAGATGGAAGCACCGGCTGGCCGACCTTCTTGGTGAATGTCTGGCCCTCCTCCTCGTCCTTCTGGCGATGGCCCTCGATCCGGTGGCCGAAGATCTCGTGGAAGAAAACCGCCGCGGCGCGCCCGGAGAGAATCGCCGGCCCCGTGTAGGGCTCGATGGTCGGCGCGTTGCGCAGCGCCAGGAGGTTCCTGGCAAGCCGCTCGCTCGCCTCCTCGACTTTGCGATCGTCCGGGAGGTCCTCCGGGGAGAGCACGTCGAACGACTCGTAGAGGTAAAGGTCCATCCCATCCTCGGCCTTGGTCTGGGCCGTCAGCCACAGCCGCCAGTGCGTCCCGCCGTGCTGCAGGACCGTGCCTTCCGAATTGACCAGGTACTTGTTGGTTGCGTCGGCGATGAGTGAGACGGCCGACTCGTAGATCTCGGGGAATTTCTTGAAGAACGCCGAGTGGTCGCGGAGCCTGCGCTCCCAGCGGGGTATGTCCGGAGCGATCTCGACGGTCGGAGCGACGAACCGGGCCGGATCCTCGCGCGAGAAGTCGTCCGACTCATCCTCCTCCTTGACCATGACCGCCTGGTTGGCCTTGACCTGGATCAGTCGCTCGACAGCCGCCTTGTACCGCTTGTCGGTCTCCAGCCACAGCCTGGCCTTGATCGCCGCGGGGTCGTCCTCGATCGGGAGGTCCACGGGATTGGGATACTCGAAGCTGAACTGGAAGCGGTCGCCGCGAAGCCGGTGCGAGTTGTCGAGCCTGTGGTCGCCGACCCGCACGTCCACGTCGAGCCTGCGCGTCTTCTCGTTTGAGCTTGTCTTGATCGCGCCGTAGGATGCCGAGATCTCGACACTGTGCTCCTCGGTCACCCCATAGCTCAGGAAGTACGGCGCCGGATCCCCCTTGGACTTGAAGCCGGCGAGGGAGCGGTTCAGCTCTTCCTGCATCGCCCTCAACAGCACGCTCTCCCTGGAACTCTCCACCGCCGGCGATGCCCCGGTGTCCGCGGGCGCCAGGCAGAGGCAGAGTATCGCGCCGACCCTGATCACGGTTCGCATGAGGCTCCCCCTTTCCGGATCCCTGCGGAAGGACACACACCATTCCAGCCTGGAGCGCCTCGGCCCACAAATCGCGACCTGCTCACTGTCCCTGGGGACGAAGCTGCAATGGATCGAAATTGTAGGCCTGGACTTGGCGGATGTCTATTCTCCGAATCACAAACCATGAAACCGCATTCAATTCCATCCTGAGAGCGCCAGGGGTGGCTGGACATCAGCTCGATTTCATCTCATCCCGGCTCACAATTCTAGCGGTCCTTCCGGCGCTCCAGCTCCTGGAGGCGCTCCAGGTTGTGGCGCGCCTTCTCGAAGCCCGCGTCGAGGGCGAGCGCCTTTTCGAACGCCTTCCGCGCCTCTTCCGGCCGCCCCCCCTGGGCGTAGGCGACACCGAGCCGGCTCAGGGCTTCCTTGTCCGTGGAATCGAGATTCGTCGCCTTTTCCAGATTTCGGATCGCCTCCGGAAGATCTCCCAGTCGGAGGCCGCTGACTCCCATCTGCTCATAGGCGTCGGCCAGGGTGGGATCCAGGGCGAGGGCTTTCCGGCAATCTTCCACGGCCGCACGGTCGTCCCCTCGGCGGGACTCCAGCACCGCCAGAGAGAGGAGGGCCCGGTCCGATTTGGGATCCAGCCGGAGGGCTTCCTGGAGCATCGCCTCGGCCTCCTCAAGCCGTCCGGCCTGCATGGCCGCCACTGCCTGGATGAGCCGTGCCCTTGAACGGGCGACCGGCGAGAGGGAGGTGTCGTCCCCGCCCGATCCCTCCGGCTCCCGCCCCTGGGCGATGATGGCCAGGGTGAGACCTTCACGGGCCTGCATCCCGCCGGGATTGAGAGCGACTGCGCGCCGGAAGGCCTGCTCCGCCTCGGCGGGGCGACCAGCCTTCAGGCAGGCGTCTCCCAGGTTGTACTGGACCTCGTAGAGCGAGGGATAGGCCTGGGCCAGGGGAAGATAGTCGCGGATCGCCTCCTCCGGGCCGATCCGGTGGAGTTTCAGGCGGACGTTGATGTCGGCGGCCCGCAGCTGCGGCTTGTCGGGGAAGACCCGCAGCCCCTCGTCGTAGGCGCGCATCGCCTCCTCCGGCCGCCCTTCCCGCTCGTGCCAGTTTCCCAGGATCACGTACATCTGCCAGGCCCGGGGCTCGTCCCGCAGCGTCGCTGCCGCGAGGCGGCCGTCATCGTGCCAGACGGGATTCCGCGCGAGGGTCCGAACGGCGCCGATCGCGCCGATCAGGAGGACGACGGCAAGGAAGACGGATGGGGCACGACCCGGCGCAGAGAGCCTGCCGGCCACCGCCCACACCGCGCCCGCCACAAGCCACGTGAAGCCCGCCACCGGCAGGTACGCGTAGCGCTCGGCGAAGGCGGCACCGCCCACCGCCGGCAGGTAGAGGACCGGCAGGATCGGGAGGATGGCCAGAGCCCCGGCGAACACCAGGTCCGGAGCCCTGCGCGCGAGCCACACCAGCGTGAGGACGAGCGCCGTCACGCCCAGCAGGGACAGAAGGAAGGCCGGGTGGCCGAAGGAGGGAAGCGGCTCCAGAACACGATCGGCCAGGAGCTTCACCGGAGCGGCCATCATTCCAAGGTACCGGAGCAGCAGGAGGGGGGCGTTGAGGACCGCGTCGGCCGCGGTCAGGTCGGTGCGGCGCATCGGAGCGAGGCTGCCCAGCACCTCCACCCGAATCGCCAGGTACGCGGCGGCCGCCACGGCATAGGGGACCGCCGCGACGAGCCCCCGGCGGGCCCGAACTGTCCGGGACACTCCACTTCGATCTTTCGGCCGCGCGGGGCGCAGCAGCCATTCCATGAGCGGAATGAGGACGAGGATCGTGAGCGCCGTCTCCTTGGAGAAGAGTGCCAGCAGGAAGAGAACCACGGCGAGCGACTTCAGGATCCGGCGCCGCGGGGCTTCAGCCTCCCATGAGGCCGCGTGGAGAGCGAGGGTCGCGAGACCGAAGAGGGCGTAGGTCAGCTCCGGGACGCAGGCGACCCAGTCCACCGTCTGGGTGTTGAGGGGGTGGACCGCGAAGAGGAGAGCCGCGCCCATGGCCGGCAGACCGCTTCGGGAGAGTCGCCGGACCAGGAAGAAGAGGCCCGCGGTGACGGCCAGGTGGAGGAGGAGGTTCGCGAGATGGAAAGGAAGCGGATTCCCGCCGGAAGCCGTCCAGAGGAGGTTGTAGAGTCCCATCTGGACCGGGCGGTAGTAATTGACCGGGCCGCCGGTCTTGAAGGCCCAGACAGTGTGGGTCAGAAGCCGGGGCAGAAGGCGGAGGTCATGGACCCAGGGATTGTCCACGATCTGCTGGTTGTCGTCATAGACGAATCCGGCGCCGAGACTGTTGAGGTAAACGATGACCCCCGCCGCGAGAGGCGGAAGGAACAGCCAGACACTCTCCCGGGAAGTCGCTGGAAGCGTGCCGGCGTTTTTCGAGACTCGTTCTCCGGGGCCGGGCGATTTCTTCACATCCCCCCTGGCAATCGGCGGGCTCGTTGGGACTACCTATACATTCTTCCCCCGGAGCGCGCAAGACCTTTTCGGTCCGGGATGTCTCCACTTGCCGGCCAGCCACTGGAGAGGTCCCGGCCCTCGCGTTCCATCGCCGGCTGGCGTAGTCTCATTCCATGAGCCTCCCCTCTGCCGTCCGCCGCGTCATTCTCCACCTGGACATGGACGCCTTCTACGCGGCGGTGGAGGTCCGCGAGGACCCCTCCCTGGCGGGGAAGCCCCTCATCATCGGGCACCGGGGAAGGCGGGGCGTCGTCTCCACCTGCTCTTACGAGGCGCGGAAGTTCGGCGTCAGGTCCGCCATGCCCTCGGTCACGGCCGAGCGGTTCTGCCCGCAGGCCGTCTGGCTCCCGGGAAGGATGGACCTCTACGTCCGTGTGTCCCGGGAGATCCGGAGGATGATGGAAGACATCACGCCGGTGGTGGAGCCCCTCTCCATCGACGAGGCCTTTCTCGACCTCACCGGGATCGCCCGCGACCTGGACGAGGGACGGCAGATCGCCCGCCGCCTGAAGGACCGGATCCGAAAAGAACAGCGGCTCAGCGCCTCGGTGGGGGTGGCCCCCAACAAGTTTCTCGCCAAGGTGGCCTCGGACCTGGAGAAGCCCGACGGCCTGGTGGTCCTGCCGCTCGAGGAGGTCTCCACGCGCCTCCATCCCCTGCCCGTGGAGCGTCTCTGGGGCGTGGGGCCGAGAACGGCGGAGCACCTCCACGCCGCTTCCATCCGGACCATCGGCGACCTCCTGAAGATCCCGCCGGCAAAGCTGGAGCAGCAAGTCGGGGCCTCCACGGCCGGGCACCTCCTCTCCCTGGCCCGGGGAGAGGACGACCGTCCGGTGGAGCCCGAGCGGGAGGCGAAGTCGATCTCGGAGGAGCGGACCTACGGCACCGATCTCACCGACCCCGACGACATCGATCGGGCGCTTCTGGAGCGATCCGACGGGGTGGCCCGGGAGCTTCGCCGGTGCGGCCTGGTGGGACGGACCGTCCACATCAAGGTGCGCACCGGGGACTTCACTACCTGGACCCGGGCACGGACCCTCTCCGAGCCGACCGATCTTCCGGAGGGGATCGTTGCGGCCGCCCGGGGCCTCTTCAGGGAGAAAATCAGGCTCCGGGGAAAGGGGGTGCGGCTCCTGGGCGTCGGCATCAGCGCTCTGGAGCCCGCGGGACACCTTCCCGCAAAACTCTTCCCCGATCCCGCGGAAGAGCGCGCCCGGCGCCTGGCGAAGGCCGCCGACGCGGTGAGGGACCGCTTCGGCGAGGAGGCGGTAAAGCGCGCCCGGCTCCTCCGCCGTCCCCGGGGGAAGAAGGACAAGACCCCCCCCGAGGCCTCCAGCCTCCCCACGGTGGACTGAGCGACGGCGCACGGCCAGCGTCCGGAGGGCAGGCAGGCGGAAACTCGGCGGCCAAATGCCCGTAAGAACTTGTGACGCCCGCCGCTCCCGTATAGGATTGGCGGGAGTTGTCGCTGGAGGAGGAGGAAGATGTTCAATTCTTGGAACTGGCTGCTGATCATCAGCGGGGCCGTGCTGATCCTGCTGGAGGTGGCCCTGGGGGGCTTCGCCGGGTTCGACCTGGTCCTCATCGGAAGCGCCTTCATGGTGGGCGGGGCCGTGGGGCTTCTCTTCCACGGGCTCTACCTGGGGATGACGGTGGCGGGGATCCTCTGCGCCCTCTACATCCTGGTGGGGCGCCGCTGGGTGCGGGCGCACTTTGACCTGAAGGGGGGCACCGGCGTCAAGAGCAACGCCGACGCCGTCATCGGCGAGAAGGCGCTGGTCCTGGCGAGGATCGCCCCCCACCAGCCGGGTCGGGTGAAAGTGAGGCAGGAGGAGTGGCGGGCGGTGCTTGATCCGTCCGCTTCCGGGTCGTTCGAGGAGGGAACCGAGGTCATGGTGACGGGCGTGGACGGCGTCACCCTTCAGGTGAGGTAGCAGCGATGCCCAACTTTCTGTTCATCCTGGTCGTAATCTTCGCTTTCGTCATGCTGGTGGCCCTGGCCCGGTCGGCCCGGATCATCACCCAGTACGAGAAGGGGCTGGTGCTCCGGCTCGGGAAGTACCGGTCCACGGTGAGCTCGGGGCTCACCTTCCTGGTCCCGGTCATCGAGGACGTCATCAAGGTGGACATGCGGGAGCGGGTGATCAACGTGGAGCCCCAGAAGGTGATCACCAAGGACAACGTCTCGGTGATCGTGGACGCGGTCATCTATTACCGGATCAGCGATCCCGTCAAGGCCACCTTCGAGGTCCAGAATTTCGGCTACGCCGCCACCACCCTGGCCCAGACGAACCTCCGAAACCTCATCGGCGACAAGTCGCTGGACGAGACCCTCACCGCCCGCGACACCATCAACGCCAACCTGCGCGTGGTGCTGGACGAGGCGACCAACACCTGGGGCGTGAAGGTGACCCGGGTGGAGGTCCAGAAGATCGATCCGCCCGCTGACATCACCGAGGCGATGTCGCGGCAGATGAAGGCGGAGCGGGACAAGCGGGCGAACATCCTGGAAGCGGAAGGGGTCAAGCAGGCGGCGATCCTTCAGGCGGAGGGGGTGAAGCAGTCGGAGATCCTGAAGGCCGAGGGGGACGCCCAGGCCCGGGTCACCCGGGCCACCGCCGAGGCGAAGGCGATCGAGATGGTCTCCAACGCCGCGGAGCAGTTTTTCAAGCAGAGGGCCGAGATGAGCAAGAAGCTGGACGTGCTCAACACGGTCCTCGCCCACCAGACCAAGTACATCGTCCCTTCGGGATCCGACCTGGTCATGGTCCTGGGGATGGACGACAAGACCGTGGTGCCGCTGAAGCAGGGGTAGGAGGGCTGCTGCAGCCTTCTCGCCCGCTTGACTGGCGACTTGACCGAAACCTCACCGTCTCGTGAGGCTCCATGGGTGAGACTCGGGTTGATCTCCTTCACCTGCTCGAGGACTTGGGGGACGCCTACACCGGCTCCCTGGAAGAGACGATTCTCACGGAGGTAATCGCCAACTCCCTGGACTCGGGCGCCACGCTCCTGCGCCTGGACGCGGACGTGGGCCAGCAGACGCTGACCGTGCTGGACGACGGCCGGGGAATGAAGCGGACCGAGCTGAAGCGCTTCCACGACCTCGCCTCCAGCTCGAAGGTTCGCGGGGAGGGGATCGGGTTCGCCGGAGTCGGAGTCAAGCTGGCGCTGCTCGCCTGCCTGGACGTGGTGACGGAGACCCGGAGGGGCAAGAGCCACGTCGCGACCGTCTGGCATCTGGCGGCGCGTCACCGCGCCCCCTGGAAGTGGATTGATCCCCCGGGCCTGGTGGCGGAGCACGGCACCGCCGTGCGCCTGCGGCTGAAGAACCCTCTTTCGCCGCTCCTGGATTCCGGGTTCCTCGAGTCGGTCATCGAACGCCACTACGCCCCGATCCTCGACCGAGCTTTCGCGGAATTCCTGGCGCGTCACTATCCCCGGGGAATCGCGTTCCAGGTCCAGGGGAGGATCCTGGAAACCCCGCCCCCGCCCGCGGGAAACGCCCCGATCTCCATCCGGATGCGGCGTGGGCGAAAGCCGGAGGGGATGGGCTATCTCGTCCGTTCCACCGGGCTTCCGGAGGAGGGGCGCGGCGTGGCGGTGAGCACGCTGGGCAAGGTGATCAAGCGCGGGTGGGACTGGCTAGGTGTGGTCCCGGCCTCTCCCGACCGGATCGGGGGACTGATCGAAGTGCCGGCGCTGGCGGCGGTCCTGACGCTCAACAAGGCGGACTTCGTCCGGACCGGCGCGAGAGGCGCCACCTTCCTCCAGTACCGGAAGGCGATCCAGGAGGCGGTGGTCACCCAGCTCGAAGCATGGGGAGAGGGCCGGGGAACCGGGGAGGAAGGAGAGCGCCGCCGGGTTCGGCCGCTGGAGCGGGACCTCAAGACGGTCCTGGTCGATCTGGCGCAGGATTTCCCGATGCTGTCGAGTCTCGTCGAGCGCCACGCCGGCGGACAGCGCCGCCTTCCCGTTGAGACGGGCAGCGGGGCTTCAGGCCGGGGTCCCGCCCCTGAAGTGGAGCCGGTTCCGGCGAACTCGCCGCCCCCGCCGGGAGACGAGACGGCGGGAGAGACCGCCGCGGAGACCGGCGATGCCGCACCCGCTGGGGAACCGGGATCGGAATCGCCGCCCGCTCCCAAACCGCCCGGCGAGACCATTCCCCCGCCCGCGCCGCCGGAGGGGCTGCTGGACACGGCCGTGCGCCGCCGGAAGCGGCCCGCCCACTTCTCGCTGACGATCCTGGAAGAGGAATGTCCCGGTGATCCGGAGATGGCCCGGCTCCTGGAGACGACCGTCCGGGTCAACACCCTCCATCCCGCCTACCGCCGGGCCGAGACGACGCGGTCCCTGGGATATCATCGGGCGCTGTGCGTGGCCATGGCCCTGGCGCCGCTGGCCGTCGAGCCCCAGCAGGCCCGCGACTTCGTCGCCGCGTTCCTGGGTCACTGGGGGAACGTCATCGACCGGCCCTCCCGCCGCCCGCGCCGCCGCAAAGCGAGGTGATGTGCCGTGCTCAGCGGCTCGGGGGCACCCACGATCCAGGTGCTATTCCGAGAAGCGGCCACGCCGCCATCTGGATGAAGACAAGGCTCTGCGACGGCAAGGGCTGCCGAATACCAGCCGGAAGATGTCCGGGGCCGACCGAATCACTTGACTGATAACTTGACTAATTTTTGACTAATCCCTAGATTAGCCGCATGCCTTACGAACCGAAGTTCAGGGTCTCCGCCCACCTCCTGGGAACGGTCGAGGAGATCGCGGCGCTGAGAGAGAAGATCCTCACCGCGACGGTCCGGGTGCCCTGGATCCCGACCCTCCAGCGGGAGGCCCGGGTGCGCAATGCCCACAGCTCCACGGCGATAGAGGGGAATCCACTCACCCTGGAAGAGGTCCGGGGCCTGGAGGAGGGACGACCGCTTCCAGCCGCCCCCGATCGTGCCCGACGAGAGGTCCTGAATTACTTCGCGGGCCTTCGTTTCATCGAGAAGCACCGGCTCAGGGGGACGATGAAGGTGGGGGATGTTCTCAAGCTCCATGCCGTCATTTCCTCCGGGGCGATGGACCAGGGGACGGCAGGGAGGTTCCGCGACATCCGCGTCCGGGTGGGGAGCCACTATCCTCCCCCGCCGGAAGAGGTTCCGGGGATGATGGCCGACCTGATGAACTGGTGGAACAAGCAGGCTCCGAAGTGGTCGGCGGTCCTGAGCTCGGCCATCCTCCATTACCGTTTTGAAGAGATCCATCCTTTCGCGGACGGGAATGGACGAACGGGGCGAACGCTGGCTTTGTGGGAGCTTTATCGAAGGGGGTTCGATACTCACCACATCTTTTCCGTGGACGAAGTCTACTGGGAGAACCGGCCGCGCTATTACAGAATGCTGGGCGCGGTCAGGCTCCAGGAAGAGGATCTCTCCGACTGGCTGGAATACTCGGCGGATGCCATCCACCTCACCCTGGAGCGGGTCTGGGACCGGGTCCGGCGGCTGGAAATCCTGGCCGGAAAACCGAATCTGATCCTCCGCCCCAGGCAGGAGCGTCTCCTCCATCTGTTGCGCGAGCAAGGAGCGCTCTCACCCCGTGAAATCTGGGACGCTATCGGCGTTTCAAGGCAGGGAGCGATGGACTTGCTGCGACCGTTGCTCAAAGCGGGGGTGATCAAGAAGATCGGCACGAAAAAGTCAGGGAAATATACCCTCGCCTGAGCCTCCCCCGAGAGGAAATCAGCAGACTCCTGACATGGCGCGCTTCCCTCAGTCCGCCCCGGCGCCGCGGTCCGACCGCTCCCGCTTGATGACGGAGCGGTGCTTCTTCTCCTTCAGCCGGTCCCGCCGCGCCGCAGCGGGCGGCGGCGTCTCCTTCCGGACCAGCTTCGGCGCCAGCGCCTCCCGGAGCAGCTCGGCGAAGCGCTCCTCCGCGGCGTCCCGGTTGGAGGCCTGGCTGCGGGACTTCCGGGAGGTCACCTGGAGGATCCCGGCCCCGCTGATCCGGGTGGAGAGGCGGGATAGGATTCGCCGCTTCTGCTCCTCCGAGAGGCTGGGCGAGCGGACCACGTCGAACCGGAGCGTCACCCGGGTGCTCACCTTGTTGACGTTCTGACCCCCGGGGCCGCCGCTCCGGGAGAAGACGAACTCCAGCTCCTCCATGGGAATGGCCAGCCCGTGGACGATGTGGAGCGGCTCGCGGCTCATGGCCGGGTCTCCTGCCCCGGGGCGGTGAGGATCTGCTCCGCCAGATCGAAGATGGCTTCCTGCTCCCCGGGCGGCGTGTCCACGAAGGTGGCCCGTTCCGCCAGGTAGCGGAGCAGCCTCGCCTCGCGGAGATCGAGCTCCAGCCTCAGCCCTCCGTCGGCCGTCCTCTCGTGCTTCATCCCTGCTCCTATCTGCCCGGGGGCATCCCGGAGGTGCCGCCGTCGCAGCTCCGGCTGTCGCCGCCAGCCGCCACGCTCATCGCCTCTCTCTCCTCCCGGACATTGCCGCCGGTCCGGCGCCTATCATACGACACTGCCCGTCCCCGGGAAATCGGCCCGGTTCTCTGCTAACCTAGGGTCTCTGCGAAGGAGGTCCGGCACCCATGGCTGGAGCGAAGAGGACGCGGGCCATCGGCACGGGAGCCCTGGAACGGATCCTGGAGGTCACGCGGCGGCTCGCCACCCCGTTCGACCTGACCACCATGCTCACCCAGGTCATCGATGCCGCCCGGGCCGTGCTGCACGCCGACCGGGGCACCGTCTTCCTGTACGACTCCCGAACCAAGGAGCTTTACTCCACCGTCGCCACCGGCGTGGAGACGCTGCGCTTCCCCGCCAGCCGCGGCATCGCCGGGGAGTGCGCCGATACCCGCAAGGTGATCAACGTGCCGGACTGCTACGCCGACCCCCGCTTCAACCGTGAAACGGACCGGAAGACCGGCTACCGCACCCGCTGCCTGCTCACCGTTCCCCTCATCGGTTATGACGAATCCCTGGTGGGCGTGATGCAGGTCCTCAACAAGAAGAAGGGGGTCTTCACCCGGGAGGACCAGCGGATCGCCACCGCCCTCGCCGCCCAGTGCGCCGTGGCAATCCAGCGGATGCAGATGCTCGCGGATCTGGTGGAGAAGGAAAAGATGGAGAGGGAATTGGCGGTGGCCCGGGACATCCAGGCCCGGGTCCTGCCCAAGGCGGTGCCGCGGCTGGCCGGCTACGATCTGGCCGGGTGGAGCCGCCCCGCGGACCAGACCGGGGGGGACATCTTCGACATCATCGCCATGGACGGCAACCGGCTCATGCTCCTGCTGGGGGACGCCACGGGGCACGGCATCGGCCCGGCCCTGAGCGTCACCCAGGTGCGGGCCATGCTCCGGATAGCGATCCGCCTGGGGGCCGACCTGGACTCGGCGTTCCGCCACATTAACGACCAGCTGGTGGACGACCTGCCGGACAACCGGTTCGTGACGGCCTTCCTGGGGCTGCTGGACACGGAGCACCACCGGGTCCTCTACCACGCCGGCGGGCAGGGTCCCCTCCTCCACTTCCACGCGGCCTCGGGGAAATGCGACTGGCTGGGGGCGTCCACCATCCCGATGGGGTTCGTGGCCGGGATGCCCCTCCCCGCGCCCCGCTCCCACGACCTGGCGCCGGGAGACATCCTGGCCCTGATCACCGACGGGATCTTCGAGTACGAGAACGCCCTCTCCGAGCCCTTCGGAGAGTCCCGGGTCGGGGAGCTGGTCCGCCGGCACCAGGACGAGCCGATGTCGCGCCTGCTGGAGCTCATCGTCCAGGAAGTGGAGCGCTTCGCCGGCCCGGCACCTCAGAACGACGACATGACGCTCCTGCTGGTGCGCCGCCTCCCCGCCTGACCCAATCCGGGAATTTTCTAACAGGTCACTTCCTCGTCGGCTTTGGTCCGTGCGAGCTCGGCGTCCAGCGCGCGAATCCGCTGCGACATCTGCCGGAGGAGGCAAAAAGCCATCGAGGGATCTTCGTGGACGCGGCGGAGAAAGCTCGTCTTGTCCACCGTCAGCGCCCGCGCCTCCCCCAGCGCGCGCGCCGTGGCGCAGCGGGATTCCCGCTCGAAGAGGGCCATCTCTCCGAATACATCTCCCTCCCCCAGCACGGCCAAGCGCACCTCGCGCGCACCGCTCTGTCGGACGATCTCGACCCGGCCGGCCTGCACGACGAACATGCAGTCGCCCGGCTCTCCCTGCCGCACAATGACCTCTCCATTTCGGTAAAGCCTGCCCAATCCCTCGCTTCGCATGGCGCTCTCCCGTTTCAGATGCGGTGCGCCGGGGCCCTAAAGTCGACCGCGGCACCCCTCAGAATCTCCAGAATCAATCGGCCCCAGAACAGCGGATGCAGGGTCCGCAGGAACACCTCCTTGTAGGGCGCGCTCCCGGTAAAAACGTCCCAGAGGACGGTGCTCATGCGGCGGCGGTCCCCCGGAGCGCGCTGCTCCGCCGCCACCATGCGCATGATCCCGCGGCAGTCATGCTTCCTCTTGCGCTGCTGCCCCGCGATGGCAAAAACAAGCCGACCGATGGCATTGTCGGCGTTCAGAGATCGGCAGGATCTCCAGAACCGCCGGCGGAAGTCTTCGGCCGAAATCCCGTCGAAGATGGCGGTCACGGCCGCGGCCTTGGCCGTCCGGTAGGCCGAGCCGATCCCATCCTTGTAGAGCCGGGTCACGCCGCAGTCCCCGATGAAAACGACCCGATCGGCGTATGGCCGCCGGGCGCCCTGGATGCTCATGAGGGGGGCGCAGTGGCACAGGTCGGGCGGGGCGGACCAGCCCGGCGGCAGGCAGCTCCGAACTTCCGGGGCCGAGAGGAATGCACCGATCACCGAGGCGTCGATTCGCTTCCCCATGAGGCACATGGTCACGTACTCCCCCTTCGGGATCAGCGCAGCGAATTCCAGACGGGGAATGTCCAGGAGGAAGACGTGCATCGAGCCGCCGAACCGTTCCTCTACGGTTTCTTCGCCCAACCGGATTTCGCAGATGTAGGTCTTGGTGGTGCGCGGAGCCCGATAGCCCAGGCGGAGCCCCTCCAGCGCCTTCGGGAGAGAGGAGTTGACGCCGGACGCAACGGCCAGCAGGTCGACCGTGCGGAGTGGACCGCCCGCGCTCCGGAGGCTCGGCCGGCCGTTCTGATACGACACCTCCTCGACCCGGTGGGGCACGAGAATGGCACCCCGGGACAGGGCCAGCTCGAGGAGATAACCGTCGAAGCTGCGCCACTTCCAGTCCCTGGATCCGCGGGGTCCGGCCCCCCGGTGCACTGCGGCTATCCGTTTCTCGGCGAGGGGGGTTTGGATGCGAACGCTCCCCGCCTCCATATGGAGCACGTAGGAGTCGATGCCCCGCTCGACCACGGAGGGAGGTAGATTGATTCCCTCGGCGGCCAGGGCCTGCACCAGGGACTCGGACACGATCCCCCCGCACATGTTGCAGCTCGCCGGACCGGTTCGAGAAAAATCGCGAGGCTCGTAGATCTCCACCCGCAGGTCGAGACCGACCCGCTCCGCCATGTCGAGGAGGAAAATGCTGAAAAAAGAGCCGGCCGGACCGCCTCCGATGACGCCCACGCACGAGCCGTCCCGCAGGGCCAAGTCGGATCGGCGGCTTCTGCGGGAGTCCAGAAACCCCATGATCTGCCATCCCGGTGGGGGGGGAATTCCGTTAATTTTCACGCCGCCCTTTCATGGTCCAGGATGACTGCGGCATCGGCATTCAGAACGGAAGCTCCATCCCTTCCCGGGCAATCTCGGTGGAGGGAAGCTCCCGGCGCGCCACCCGCAGGATGTCCCGGAGGTCCTTGTCGGTGTGATCGGGATGATGGTGGAAAAGGACGAGGGTCTTCACCCGGGCGGCCCGGGCCACCTGGACCGCCGCGTACCAGGTGCTGTGCCCCCAGCCGCGCCGCAGACTTTCATACTCCATCGGGAAGTAGGTCGCGTCGTAGAGCAGGTAGTCGGCCCCTTCGGAGAACCGGATCAGGGCCCGGTCGATCCTTTCGTCCCCATGCTCATGGTCCGTGGCGAAGACGATTCGCCTCCCGGCGTGCTCCAGGCGGTAGGAGAGGGAGCCGTCGGGATGCTGGAGGGGCAGCGAATTAATTCGAACATCTTTGAACATTCTCGAAGAGCCGTTCGTGGCCCGGTAGCGGACCTTCGCGGGGACCCCCGCAAGCCGGACGGGGAAGTATGGCGGTGTGATGAGCCCCTCCAGGACCTCCTGCATCGACCTCCCCGGCGGGTCGAATCCGTGGAAGGTGACGGCATTCCCAGGCACGTAAAGCGGCTGAAAGAACGGGAGCCCCTCGAGATGATCGAAGTGATAGTGGGACAAGAAGATCTCGAAGCGACGGGGAACGCCGGGACGCAGCCCCGCCAAGTGGTTTCCCAGCAGGCGCAGGCCGCTCCCGCAGTCCAGGATGAGATGCTCGCGATCGTTCAGAGAGGCTGAAAGGCAGATGGTGTTCCCGCCGAACCGGAGCTTGTCGGGGACCGGGGTGGGCACGGTTCCCCGGACCCCCCAGAACCGGAGTTTGTAAACGGGCCTTTTCAAGCGCTCCTCCACGGGGCCCAATTTTTCGTAAGCGCCCCGGTGCTCCGACCGAACATCCAAAAAACTGACTAAAATACGACCTCTCTCTTCCTATATCGGCGTATAATACCATGCCATCAGGATCGCACGGGTCGTCTTTTACCAGAATCATCAACAACGGCAGTCGATACGGCGCCGTAGGGAGAAAGTATGCGTCAAGGCGTGAAGCGAGTCATGGCAGTTCTTCTTACCACCCTTTTGGTCACGGCCCTGGTGGGCGGCATCGTCGCCTGGGCCGCCACCAAGTCAGTGGACCTCGACGGCAACGGGACCGCCGAGAGCTCGGTCGCCCTGAATGTTCTCGCCACCTTTCCCGCCAAGATCGAGAACGTGGTGACCAACAAGTCCGTCGGGAATGCCTTCACCTTCAATTACGTCTCTGCCGGCCCCGGCGGCTTCAAGGGCAGCGTGGGTGCCGGGACCACGGCCGGCGTGGGAGCCAAGTGGACCTGGCAGACCTCCAAGTCCGTCTATTCCTTCACCGGGAATTCCTGCGCCAACGACATCTGCTTCACCGCGACGGCGGGCCAGCCCGCCGGCACGGCGCGGGGTCCGTTCAGCGTCCCGGGCCGCTCCCTCGTCACGTCCGGCGTGACACTCTCCAACGCCTCGCTGACCTCCAGCCTCATCGCCTTCTTCAGCCCCCCGAAAGTGATCTTCAGCGCCACCAGCAGCGTGGGGCAGCCCGGCTCCGGCCAGGTCGCCTACTCCACCACGCTTTTCAACCCCAGCACGAGCGACCTGGTGGTGCATGTGGACGCGGGCCCTCCCGGCTGCTGCCCGAACGAGAATCAGCTCAACTGCGGCGGCACCTGCGTCGACTACCTCACCGATGAGACCAACTGCGGCGGTTGCGGCGTGACGTGCGACGTTCTCCACGGGCAGTTCTGCGACGCGGGAACCTGCGTCTCCATCTGCCCCCTGGGCCAGACCCTCTGCGGCACCGAGTGTGTTGACACCACGACGGATCCCCTGAACTGCGGCGGGTGCGGGAACGCTTGTGGCACGAACCAGATCTGCACCAATTCCACCTGCGTAACCTGCACGCCACCGGAGCAGACCGCATGCGACAACCAGTGCGTCAACATCCATACCGATCCCAGCAACTGCGGAGCCTGCGGCGTGGACTGCAGCGTCCTGTGCCCCTCCACCGGCCAGGGAACCTGCAGCCAGGGGACCTCCTGCTTCTGCCTCGTCAGGACCTCGGCGGCCTCCACGCCCCTTTTCGCGACGATGGCCACCACGCTGCCTCCCCCGGCCCCCGTCTGTCTGACCCAGGCCTCGACCCAGACCATCCCCGCGGGGGAGAGCACATCCCTGGGGTGCAACCCGTCGGCCTACCTGGCCCAGGAAGTGCTCAGCTTTGTCAATGTCTGCCTTGACGGCAGCACACCCAACCCGACGACCGGGCTCTGCGCCGATGGGTCGACTCCCACATCGGGACCCTTCATCCAGCTCGTTCCCGACACGCAGCACCCGGTGAGCGACGTGGCCGTGGCCCTCAGCCCCATCGGCGTGAGCGTCCTGGAGACCGGCGGGGACGGCCTCTGGCAGCCGGCCGAGACGGCCCAGATCAACATCTCCGTGGCCAACAGCGGGTTCGCGACGATTACCGGCGCCTGCGCAACGATCTCGAGCCCGGAGCAGGACATCACCCCCGACGACGGCATCTCCAACCCGACCAGCGTGAACATCATCACCGGCACGGCCTGCTATCCCGAAATCCCGGGAACTCCGGCCACGTCGGGCGACTGCACCACCCCCGTGGTCACCCCGGTGAGTGGTCTCACATCGTTCACGATGTCCTTGCCCGCCGACTATCTCGGGGACACCTCCCGGGTGTTCATCCTTCATTTCACGGGAACGGCCAACGGGTCCCCGATCTCCGCGGACGTCCCCGTCACCCTGGGGATCGCCGGGATCTGCGACCCCGCGAGCGCGGAGAAGAATTACGACCGGCTGAAGGGACTCGACTCCCCCATGGCCGCCCTGATTCCGGACGACGACACCCGGCCACTCCCCTTCCCGAGCAAACCCTTCAATCTCGGGAAGACCCGGCCCATGAAGCTCGGCATGGGCTGCGGAACCCTGAACCTGAACGACACCAAGGCCCTCGCTCCGAAGATCGTGGGGCTTTTCAACCTGACCACGAACCAGCCGGTGGACATCACCAAGATCAACATCAACGACTCACCCAACCCGTATGATCCCTTCTTCCGGTTCCAAAGCTCCTCCTCCGGCTGGATTTACAACATGCGCACCGTGCAGCTGACCGCGGGCAAGTACAGACTCACGATCCAGATCGACGGCCGGAAGAACTACGTCACCGGCTTCGAGCTGAAGTAGATCAGCAGCGTTTGATATCCTGGGGAGCCTCCCGGCATAATGCCGCGGGGCTCCCCAGCCGTTGCCGGACCCGGCCGGGCCGGGGGCCCCTCCTCTCGCCAACCTGCATCATCCACGGGGGTTTGAACATGCATCCCACGCTCCGCGCCAGGGACCCGCGCCCAACACGACGGGGAGCCTTCCAGGCAGGGGTCCGCTCCGGCGGCCGGCCCATGGCCGCCCTCTCGGCGGTCCTCCTCGCCGGCGGGGCGCTTTTCCTGCCCGTCCAAGGGGCCGACGCCTCCCGTCAGGGCCTGGCGAAGATCACCTCGGTTCAGAACCAGGTCGAGAGCCGCGCCGCGGGCGCGTCCACCTGGTCCCCCTCGAGCCCGAACCAGGAGCTGTTCGCCGGGTCCCGCGTCCGCACCGGAGAGGCCAGCCGCGCCGCGATTCTCTATTCGGACCAGACGCTGCACCGCCTGAACGAGAAGAGCGAGATCGAGATCGTGCCTCCCTCCGGCGACAAGCCGGGCCTGCTCCGCGTGCTTTCCGGGCAGCATTACTTCACCAGCCGGACCCCCAGGGATTACGGCCGCATCGAGACCCCCACCGTCACCGCCGCCATCAAGGGGACGGAGTTCTCCGTGGACGTCTCCGGGGACTCCACCACCATCACCATGCTGGAGGGAGTGGTCCTGGCCTCCAATGAAGAGGGCAGCATCGAAGTGCGGAAGGGGGAGCAAGCGTATGCCGAGCGGGGAAAGGCCCCGGTCCGGAGGGTGATCGTCCGCCCCCGGGACGCGGTGGCCTGGGCCCTCTACTATCCGCCCATTCTCGGCGGGAGCGACGCCGCCCGGCTGGAATCGCTCGGTCCGGAGGGGCAGTCCCTGGCCCGCGCCGCGGAAATGCTTTCCACGGGACAGGTGGATGCCGCGAAGCCGCTCATCGAGCAGGCGCGGAAGTCCCGTCCCGGCGATCCTGTCGCCCTCTCCCTGGCCTCGGTGATCGAGCTCGCCGCCGACCGTAAGGAGGAGGCGACCCGCCTCGCGGAGCAGGCGGTGGCCGCCGATTCCCGTTCCCCCGCCGCCGCCCTGGCCGCTTCCTTCGCCGCCCAGGCCTCGTTCAACATCGCCCGGGCGAGGGAGATGGCGGAGAAGGCGGCCGAGCTGGACCCCGAGAGTTCCGCCGCCCTGGCGCGCGCGGCGGAGTTGCGGATGAGCGAGGGGGACCTGGAGGGGGCCCGGAAGGCGGCCGGGGAGGCGGTGAAACGGAACCCGAAGGATGCCCGGGCCCTGAGCGTTCTCGGGTTCGTGGAGCTGGCCAGCTTCCGCTCGGCCGAGGCGGAGAGGTTGTTCAGCCAGGCGGTGGATTCCGACGCCGGCCTCTCCCTCGCCCATCTCGGCCTGGGGATCGCCCGGATCCGGCTCGGGAACGTGTCCGGGGGACGGGAGGAGCTCCAGACGGCGACGATCATCGACCCGGCCGATTCGCTCCTCCGCTCCTACCTCGGCAAGGCCTACTACGAGGAGAGGCGCTCGACGGAGGCCTCTAAGGAGCTCGCGGCGGCCAAGGAGCTCGATCCCAACGATCCGACCCCCTATCTCTACGACGCCATCCTCAAGCAGAACGAGAACCGGCCGCTGGAGGCCCTGCAGGACATGCAGGAGTCCATCGCGCGCAATGACCGGCGGGCCGTTTACCGCTCCCGTCTCCTGCTCGATCAGGACTCGGCGGTGCGATCCAGCGACCTCGCCCGGATTTACAACGACCTGGGATTCGAGCAGCTGGGACTCGTCGCCGCCCGGCGGAGCGCCGACGAGAACCAGGCCAACTACTCCAGCCATCTGTTTCTGTCGGGGAACTACCGCAACACCCCGGAGTACGCCGCCGCGTTTCTCAGCGAAGTCCTCCAGGGCCGGATCTACCAGCCGGTCAACGTGAACGCCGCCCGGCCCGACGTGGTCAACGAGACGGTCTCCTTCAACGAGTACACCGCTCTCTTCGACCGGCCCCGGACCCGGGGATTCGGCAGCCTGGTGATGTACGGCCGGACCGACACCAACCTGGACTCCCTCTCCCCCTCCGACCCCTCGGTCCTGGATCCCGTCACCCTCGACTCGAGCCGGTTCTGGGACGGCTCGGTCACCGGCACCGTGAACGGGGATCGCTACGCGGGCGCCCTGAGCTACAGCAAGCTGGATGACCAGGGTTTCCGGGTGAACAACGATCAGATCAACGAGACCTATCACGGGTTCCTCGAATACGCCCTCACCGGCCGGGACAGCATCCAGGTGAACGCCATCTACGGCCACCGGGAAACGGGGGACCTTCCCCTGCGCCAGAGTCCCGCCGAGGAGTTCCCGGAGAGAATCCACACCGACGAGCGGAATTTCGGCCTCGGCTACCACCGCGTCTTCTCGGCCAGGTCCGACCTGGTAGTCTCGGCCATCTACAACGATACCGACCAGGTCGGAGGGTTCATCGGGGCCCCCGGCACCCACGCGAGCCTCAGGGGACCGCAGCTGGAGGCCCAGGATGTATTCCGGACGCGGAGGATCACCTGGATATTCGGGGCCGGCGGCTTCAACGGGAAGACGGACCTGGATTCTCCCTTCGGATCGGTCAGTGGGGACGACACCTTCGCCAACGGCTACGCCTACGCCAGGATCCGGGGCATCGGTCCGCTGGAGATCACCGCCGGCGCCTCCATGGAGCAAGTGAAGGCCCCCACCGGGCTGATTCCGCCGCGCGATTCCTTCATGGTCCCGGCTGATCTCCAGTTCTCCGACTCGAAGGTGAGCCCGAAGCTGGGCCTGACCTGGTACGCCCGCACCCACACCACGCTTCGTGCCGCCGGCTATTACCGGCTGAGCTCCTCCCTGGGGCGGATCCAGACCCTCGAGCCGACCCAGGTGGCCGGGTTCAACCAGTTCTTCGACGAGCCCGGGGGAACCCGTTCCCTCTCCTACGGCGCCGGAGTGGACCAGGAGTTCGGCTCGCACCTCTTCGGCGGTGTCTCCTACCTGCGCCGGAACCTGGACATCCCCGAAGCCTCCTGCGACGTGGACCCGGACGTGTACCAGTTCGCCGGCTGCATCGGCCAGCCGGTGAGCAAAATCGACATGAGGACCAGCAAGAACGACATCGGGAGCGCCTACCTGAACGCGGGCCTCGGGAAGAGGTTCGCCGCCGGTGTGGAGTACTCCCTTCAAAGACAGGACTTTGACTTCACCCGGATCTGGATCGGCAGGGGTTTCGAGGACCGGCTCCAGACCTGGAGGCTCCGGCCCCAGGTCCGGTTCTTCCTCCCCTCCGGCTTCTTCGCCGCGGTCATCGGAACCCATTACGACCAGGAGGCGCGCTGGACCGACGACCTGACCCTGCCGGGCCAGTTCACCGAGACCTCGAAGTTCTGGACCGCGGACGTCCAGGCGGGGTACCGCTTCCCGAAGCGTTACGGATCCCTGGTCCTGGAGGGACGCAACCTCACCGATCGTGAATTCGCCTTCTACGATCGCTCCATCCAAGACGCGGTCATTCCGGCGCGGACGATCAGCCTGAGGGTGAACATCACCTACTGATGGTCTCCTCGAAGTTCCGGGGCCGGGCACGAACTCTCCGGGCCGCGATCCTGATGGCGCTCGCTCCCGGCGTCATCGGTGTCCTCCTGGCTCACTGGCCTCCCACGGAGAGCCTGGAGAGCACCGGGCTCGATCTCCTCTTCCTGATGCGGGGGGTCCGTCCGGAGCCACCGGGCGTGTGCGTCGTCGCCCTGGACGACGATTCCTATCAGGAGCTAGGGGTCGATCCGACCGGCCCGTGGCCGAGGCGACTTCATGCTGACCTGATCCGGACCCTGACCCGGGAGGGGGCGAGGGCAATCGCCTTCGACGTCCTGTTTGAAGGGGCCCGGGATCCCGAGGGGGATGCCGCCCTTGAAGCCGCTCTGAGGGAAACGGGGATCGTGGTCCTGGGATCCACGGTGGACCTGGTCGAGGACCCCCGATTCCGGCAGGCGCAGCTCGTGGAGCCTTACGGGCCCTTGGCGGCCGCCGCGGCCGCGGTGGCCGATGTGAACCTCCCCACCGACCGGGACGGGGTGATCCGGCGGGCCTGGCTCATCCACCCGGGGCGGAAGGGCCTTTCCCTCGCCGCTTACGAAGTGGCGACCTCGGACCTTTCGTTCCGTGATTCCTCGGATCGCCTCATCGACTACCACGGTCCCGCGCGGACGATCCGGACGGTTTCGGTCTACCAGGCCCTCGACCCGGGCCGGTACCTCCCGTCCGGATTCTTCCGTGGCAAGATCGTTTTCGTCGGTCTTTCCCAGGCCGCCGCCACCGGCCCAGCCGCCAAG
>Ga0315288_10002499_pt1 | contig 23770 bp, 15 predicted proteins | sample YL17G11_20_MG_FD_203454 | JGI IMG/M metagenome (GOLD analysis project Ga0315288, IMG submission 203454) | Sediment microbial communities from Yellowstone Lake, YNP, Wyoming, USA - YL17G11_20 | ecosystem: Environmental > Aquatic > Freshwater > Lake > Sediment | place: USA: Wyoming | collected... | reverse complement strand
CAAAGGCCTAAAAGGGTCTTTTGTCGTCTGCCTGGTAAAATTGAAGGACAGGCTTTTTCTGGACCTTTATCCGAATAAGATGCCCTGTCAGGCCCACGACCCCAACCAAGACCCAAACCTGGTGACCTGGGGACTTAACGCTTTCTTCTTTGTCCCTGTTCATACATTTATGGTGGTAGATGCCATCGAACCAAAATTGGAAATGCGATGGAGTATGAACGGCAGCATAGAGCAAATGCTCCAGGACCCAAATGCACCGGCCCACGCAGTGGTTGAGGGTACAGGTACATCTCTTTTGACGGCGCCGACGAAGGAATTACAGGCGTTCGTACTCAAACATGCCGACGGCGCCTGGGTATTCCCTTACAAGATAGTTTTGACCCGCAGAAAAACTGAAGGCCCTCAGGGAGTAAATAGGCCATGATGAACCTTCAAGATAGTCAACTATAGACAGCCGCCTTTTGGTTAACTACGGACGGTGAGGGCCAGGTGGGATTTTGGCTGGACTTGCCACGGTGGTACGGTATGATTTTGTCGGAAGACCGCCGAAAAAGCGGACGAGAAAGTTAAGATAGCGAACCATAGTAGGTGGCTGTCCACAGAAAGGAACAGTTTATGTTCAATCGAGTCCAAACTATCATTTGTTCTGCCGCCGCGGCTGTGCTGTTGTTCGGCTTATCTTGTATCTGCCAAGGTGCTGAGCCGGCGCCAAACTTGGAAAGAAGTTTTGTCAATCCGCCGGACTCCGCTCGGCCGTGGGTTTACTGGTTCTGGCTGAACGGCAACCTCACCCGCGAAGGCATCACCGCAGACCTGGAGGCGATGAAACGCGTTGGCATTGGCGGCGTGCTGATAATGGAGGTGGACCAGGGGGCGCCCAGAGGCCCTGTGGACTTCATGAGCCCACAGTGGAGGGAGCTGTTCAAGCACGTTGTCGCCGAGGCGCGGCGACTCGGGCTGGAGGTGAACATGAACAACGACGCCGGCTGGAACGGCAGCGGCGGGCCGTGGATCAAGCCCGAACAGTCCATGCAGAAAGTCGTCTGGAGCGAGACGAATCTCGAAGGGCCGAAAAAGTCTGACGGAATGCTCCCGCAGCCGCAGGCAGTCGCCGGGTATTACCGCGACATTGCCGTGCTGGCCTTTCCGACGCCAGGAGAATTTCGGATTGACAACATCCAGGGCAAAGCTGCCTACGAACGCAGCGGTATTGCTCCTGCTGGCGAGGTGAACCTTCCGCCGGAAATGGTGGTCGATCGTGCCCGCATCACCAATCTCAGCACGGAGTTGGACAGAGAAGGTCGTCTCACGTGGGACGTGCCGGCCGGCAAGTGGACGGTGCTGCGGATCGGGCACACCTCAACCGGCGTGATGAATGCGCCGTCGCCGGAGAGCGGGCGTGGCCTGGAGTGCGACAAGCTGAGCAAGAAAGGCATCGAAGCCCAGTTTGCCGGCATGATGGGTCCGCTCATTGCCGATGTCGGCAGTGCGGCGGGCAGGGCCCTGGTCGCGACGCACATTGACAGTTGGGAAAACGGCTCCCAAAACTGGACGGCGAGGATGCGGGATGAATTTCAGAGGCGGCGAGGTTACGACCTGCTCCCGTTTCTGCCAACGCTGTCGGGGCGGGTCGTGGAGAGCCTGGAAGTTTCGGAACGGTTTCTGTGGGACCTACGGCAAACAATCTCAGACCTGGTGGTCGAGAACTATGCCGGGCGCCTGGCGGAACTCTCGCAACAACGCGGGCTGCGCCTTTCGATCGAGGCGTACGGCGGCCCGTGCGACGACATGACCTATGCCGGCCGAGCCGATGAGCCCATGTGCGAATTCTGGATCGGCGGCGGCGCATTCGAGACCTGCAAGGAAATGGCGTCGGCGGCGCACACGTACGGCAGACGGATTCTGGGAGCGGAATCGTTCACGGCGGATAATAGTGAACGCTGGCTGCAGCATCCGGCCACTATCAAGGCTCTCGGAGATCGGGCCTTCTGCGAGGGCGTGAATCGGTTCGTGTTCCACCGCTACGCTATGCAGCCGTGGTTGAACTACAAGCCGGGGATGACGATGGGTCCGTGGGGTGTTCACTACGAGCGCACCCAAACGTGGTGGGATATAACGCAGGCTTGGCATGAGTATCTCGCGCGCTGCCAATTCCTGCTGCGGCAGGGCCTCTTCGTGGCCGATATCTGCTACCTCCAGCCCGAAGCCTCGCCGCAGGGTTTCTATGGCCACAAGCGACAGGGCTACGACTATGACAATTGCACCGCGGAGGTCGTGCTCACGCGCACGAAGGTGAAGGACAGCCGGCTCGTGCTGCCGGACGGCATGACCTACCGGCTGCTGGTCCTACCGGACATTAGCACCATGACGCCGCCCCTGCTGCGTAAGATTAGAGAACTGGTCGAGGCAGGTGCGACAGTCGTCGGCCCGCAGCCGCTGAAGTCGCCGAGCCTCTCCGATTACCCGAATTGCGACGAGGAAGTAAAACGACTCGCAGATGAGCTTTGGGGCGATTGCGATGGGAAGACCGTGAAAGAACACGCTTACGGCAAAGGTAAGATCATCTGGGGACTCACACCCGAAGAAACCCTGGCAAAGATGGGCGTGCAGCCGGACTTCACCGCAGGTCCGTTCATCCGCTGGATTCACCGCAGCGTGGGTGGAATGGAGATATACTTCGTCGCGAGCGCCGGCCAGCAACCCACGGAGGCGGTCTGCACGTTTCGTGTGACCGGCAAACACCCTGAATTTTGGCAGCCCGAAACAGGACGGATCGAACGCATCGCTGCCTACGAACAAGCCGACGGCGCCACGCGCATCCCGATCCGATTCGAGCCGAGCGGCTCGGTCTTCGTAGTGTTCCGCCAGACTGCAAAACGGTTCGACCCCGTCATGAGCGTGACGCTCAACGACCAGCCGCTTCTGCCGGCTCCTGAACCAAAAGTGAAGGTAGTCATCGAGAAGGCCGTTTACGGCGTGTTGAGCGACCCGAACCGTACGCGCGACGTGCGAACCAAGCTGCAGGCGGTCGTGGATGGCGGCGAATTGAGCTTCCAGGTCGCACGAATGGCGCAGGGCGACGACCCGGCCTTTGGCATAGTGAAGACGCTGGTCGTCGAATACGGCGTCGGCGGGAAGTCCTTCAAAATCAGCGGCGAAGACCCGGAAGACATCACCCTTGCCGCATCTGCTGGTTCCGAGCGCGTGGCCGAAGTCCATCGTGGCGGGACTGGTCGGCTATGGGTCGAGGCATGGGAGCCGGGTCGCTACGAGGTGAAGACCGCCTCCGGCCGGACGCTGCGCTGCGAGACGCTTGCGCTGCCGCAGATGCAGGAGATCACCGGCCCGTGGGAGCTGCGTTTCCCGCCGAACTGTGGTGCGCCGGAACGCGCAACCCTGGAGAAGCTGATCTCGTGGAGCGAGCACAGCGAGTCCGGCGTGAAATACTTCTCCGGTGCGGCGACTTATCTCAAGACGATCACCGTGCCGCCCAAAATGCTCGGCAAGAACCGACATCTGTATCTGGATTTGGGCAAGGTTCAGGTGATGGCGCAGGTAAAACTGAACGGCAAAGACCTCGGCATTTTGTGGAAATCGCCGTACCGCGTGGACATTACCGATGCCGTGAAGGCTGGTGAGAACACGCTCGAAGTCAGAGTGGTCAACCTCTGGGTGAACCGGATGATCGGCGACGAGAAAATGCCTGAAGACAGCTCGCGCAACGCCGATGGAACACTCAAAGAGTGGCCTCAGTGGCTCCAGGGAGGCAAGCCAAGTCCGGCTGGCCGATATACGTTTACCAGTTGGAGATTATGGAAGACGGACGATTCACTGCTCGAGTCCGGTCTTATCGGGCCAGTAACGCTGTGTGCCACGGAACATCTGAAAGTGAAGCGATGAGGTTCATACCAAGCATGCAGTTACAGCCCTTCTTGCGCAGAGAGGACTCTGAATAATCGCCAGAATGTATTCTTTGTCGATGAATAGCGGCGAACAAGCGGACGAGAAAGTTGATATAGTCAACCATAATGTGTGGCTGTTTCTATTCCGTTCCTTGCGTGCGTGAAAAGGCGCTTGCGAAGAGCGGGACTATGGCTATAATGGCGAGCAATGCAGTTTCAACAACACTCGTGCCGGGAACAAATAGTAACTCCCGGAGAAAACTTGGTATTTGAAGTATGAACCAGTCAGTAGGAGAAGAACCGATATGAGCGAAATTAGTAGAAGAAACACGTCACGTCGTGAGTTTTTGAAGCACACCGGTAAAATTGCAGCGGCCTCGGCTCTGGCAGCGGGGGTTGTTCCGCGCATCTACGCTGGGGAGAATAATACCATTAAAGTAGCCTTGGTTGGCTGCGGCGGCAGGGGCTCCGGTGCAGCATCGAATGCCCTGTCTGTCAAGAACGGGCCGATGAAACTCGTCGCTATGGGCGATGTCTTCAAGGATCGCCTCAAGAGCAGTTACGAGAATTTGAAGGGAATGCACGCCGACCAGGTGGATGTGCCAGAGGATCGGCGCTTCGTGGGCTTCGATGCCTACCAAAAGGCGATGGATTGTCTGAGTCCGGGCGATGTCGCGATCTTTGGGACGCCTCCGGCGTTCCGCTGGGTGCATTTCACCTACGCCATCAAGAAGGGCCTCAACGTCTTTATGGAGAAACCGGTTACAGTAGATGGCCCGACCAGTCGGCGGATGTTCAAGCTCGGCGAAGAGGCTACGGCGAAGAACCTCAAAGTAGGAGTGGGATTGATGTCGCGTCACAGCCGGGCGCTCCAGCAACTGGCTCAGCGCATCCAGGACGGCGAAATCGGCGACATTATTCTGCAGCGCGGCTACCGGATGCATGGACCGATCGGGTTCTTCTCCTCGCTGCCCAAGCCGGCCGGCATCAGCGACCTGCTTTACCAGGTGCAGCGCTTCCACAGCTTCATCTGGGCCAGCGGCGGGTGCTACAGCGACTTTAACATCCACATCATCGACCATCAATGCTGGATGAAGAACGCCTGGCCGATCAAGGCTCATGCCCTGGGCGGGCGACATTATCGGCAGAGTCCCGAAGGCGTCACTTACGTTGACCAGAATCTCGATACGTATTCGGTGGAATACACGTACGCCGACGGCAGCAAGTTCTTACTGGATGGACGCTGCATTATGGGCTGCAAAGACATTTACTCCAGCTACGCTCACGGCAGCAAGGGAATGGCGATCGTCTCAAATAGCGGCGACTGCGGGACGCCCTCCAGCACTTACAAGAGTCAGAATCCGACGCGCTCAAACTTGCTCTGGGAATCCAAAGTCAACCCGGACGAGCGGGATCCATATCAAAACGAATGGAACGAGCTGATGGCCGCCATCCGCAACGACAAGCCCTACAATGAAACGGAGCGCGGCGTCCGGGCCAGCCTCGTGACGAGCCTGGGCCGTATGGCCGCGCACACCGGCCAGGAAATCACCTACGAGCAGATTCTCAACAGCGACCACGAGATGGCGCCGGGCTTGGACAAGTTGACGATGGATTCTCCTGCGCCCCTGCTGGCCGATGCCAACGGCAGGTATCCTGTTCCGCAGCCGGGCATCGTCAAGGATCGCGAATACTAAGCCTTACACCGGCCGCAAGGTCAACCTAAGATATATGAAGCCTTCCCAGCCTCACAAGCAAGGCTGGGAAGGCCTACTTTGCCCCAAATCACGCTTGCTTTGCCATGATGTAAGCCTGCAATGCCTCGATGCAAGAGTGATCACGAAATTGGAGGCATTAGGAATTCAGAGTGAAGGTGGATTGGCCGGACAAACGAGAGAGGGAGGCTTGGGAGATTGAGCAGTTCATCTCTTACTGTTCACGGTTTCCCTCTGCCCACGACTTTGAGATCGTTTCAAAGGGGGAAGCACCTGATTACATTGTCTGCGATAGGAAGACTAAGCGCAAATACGGCGTTGAGCTTACATCTGCGTACAAAGATGACAGAAGCGTTCCCGACCATCATAAGAGATCTGCTGAAGGGCTTGTCAGTGTCCCGTATTCAAAGGAGGAGATTCTCTGTTACATTGACCGTGTTCTCCATGCAATTCAGAGTAAAATCGCCAAAGCTCAAGAGCATTACGACCAGAGCTACCCTCTTATTCTTTCAGTCTACCTCAATGAATATGTGTCTCTGCATCTTGAGCCGGATCACCTGCAACAAATGGTTGATGAACACAGCTCCATCTTTGATCAGATGGCCCCTTATGTTGGAGTGTTGCTTTGGCCGTTGGCAAGTGCAGGGGATTGTCCAGACGCAATGTTGATTCGGCCAGATTAGCAGGGTAGGGTGTGCAACTTGGTTGCACACGCGGAGGCTGATGGGGATTGGCGTATGGTGTTCGCGCCGGCAAGAGATTGCCACACTGAGCCGAGCTCGGCTTGCAACGACACCTGAGGGTTTCAGATTGTCATTGCGAGGAGTGAAGCGACGAAGCAATCTCATTACCCTACAGTAGCGCGATTTGTGAAATGCGGTATTTAGGCGGCGCATCGGGTTGGTTATTCTCTGCGTGTGATCCGCAGAGCAGGGTTCTGTCCACTTGCTTCATCGCCGACCAATATCAGGACCGCCCCAACCGAAAGCAGTCTCAAAGCGATGTAGCGATATAGCTACATCGTCTTTTGGGCCGGTTGGTTTGATTGGCGGCCAGTAGCCTGTCAACGTTGGTCTTGTTTGTTGTCATTCCAGCGACCGTCGCCAGTTGTCATTCCTGCGCAGGCAGGAATCCACGACCCTTAGCCGGCTGCTGAGCGAACAGCACCTACAAATTCAACTGTGAGTGGCTACTATGTCTTTGATTACGATGCGTATGGTAATCTTCTCCGCGCGTTGACTGGCGGAACCACTGATGATAAACTGTCGCCATTGAGAACCCAACGCAGGTAATGAACTCAAACTGACCAGTTTTCAAGAGAACGGCACGATAAGCCCTTATGCGACAGCAATATAGCACGGTGTGTCATTTCCGCGAAAGCGGGAATCCACTCACCCGCCACACTACTGGATACCTGCTTTCGCAGGTATGACGAGGCGAACCGGTCAGTTTGAGAAAGATTGTCATTATTGAGAGGCCAAGCAGGTAATGAAGAAAAGATCTTTACAGGAGACAAAAAATGAACGGCAGAGTTTTCGGCGGCGCACAGGGCGGGGAACGAAATTTCATTGGGGCTGCGGCTGTCTTGATTGGGGTCGGCTTTCTGTGTGCAGGGTCGCCTGCGGCCCAGAAGCCGCGTGTGGGGCCTTCGGTGGATTTCAAGCATGGGGATTTGAAGGTTGCCGAGAACAAAAGGTTCATCGTACACGCGGACGGGACGCCCTTTTTCTATCTGGGCGATACGGCCTGGGAATTGTTCCACCGCCTGAGCCGCGAGGAGGTTGATAAATACCTTGAGAATCGCCGTCAAAAGGGTTTCACCGTCATCCAGGCGGTCGTCCTGGCCGAGCTCGACGGGCTGAACGCTCCCAACGCCAACGGCGACAGACCTTTTACCGACAACGATCCCAAAAGGCCGAACGAAGCCTATTTCAAGCACGTTGACTACGTAGTTAATAAAGCCGAGGAAAAGGGCATCTATATCGGCATGCTCCCCACCTGGGGCGACAAGGTTACAAAGGCCTGGGGCAAGGGGCCGGTGCTTTTTACGAACGACAACGTCGGCGATGCGGAGGCTTACGGGCGTTTTTTGGGCGCTCGCTACAAAGACAAGCCCAACATTATCTGGATTCTCGGCGGCGACCGCCTCGCCGATGGCGTCGAGAATGTCTGGCGGGCGATGGCCAAGGGGATAGAGCAGGGTGATGGAGGTCGGCATCTTATGACCTATCATCCGCAGGGAGGCCGCTCGTCCGCCGAGTGGTTTCATAATGATTCGTGGCTGGATTTCAATATGCTGCAATCGGGCCACGGCAAATTCGACAACGATAACTACAATCGAGTCTCCGCCGACTACGGCCGCAAGCCGACAAAGCCCTCCCTTGACGGCGAGCCGCGTTATGAAGACCACCCCGTGAACTGGAAGCCTGATAACGGCTGGTTCGGCGATTTCGATGTTCGGCAGGGGGCGTATTGGGCGCTGTTTGCCGGGGCATTCGGGCACACTTACGGCTGTCACGATATCTGGCAGATGTACGCCCCGGGCCGAGCGCCGATTTCCTCGGCGAGGAACAACTGGTATGACGTGCTCGATTTGCCGGGGGCGTGGGATATGATGCACGTCCGCAATCTTATGCAGTCCCGGCCGTTTCTTTCGCGCGTGCCCGACCAGTCGCTTATATCCGGCGATCCCGGCAGCGGCGCCGAGCATATTCAGGCAACAAGAGGCGACGGATACGCGTTTATATACCTGCCCTACGGCCAGAATGTGACGGTTGCGATGGGTAAGGTATCGGGCGAGAAGGTCAAGGCCTGGTGGTTCGACCCGCGGACCGGAGATGCGAAGCAAATCGGCGCATTTGAGAATAAGAGCACGCGCGAATTCGACCCGCCCGGCGAAAAGGCCCGCGCAAACGACTGGGTACTCGTCCTCGACGATGAAGCAAAGCAATTCCCCAAGCCGGGATCGAATTAAGAAAGGCGTCATTTTACTTTTACCGTTTCGTCGAGGGGGATTCCGAGGCGTTTGAACCTCTCGGCGCGTGACTTTTCGTCGCCGAGGTTGATTTCCCGCGCGAGCCTTGCGACTTCGAGGGCGTGCTGCCGGGGGACGACGATTACGCCGTCACCATCCGCCACTATCAGGTCTCCGGGGAAGACGAGGGCGCCGCCGCAGTTGATGGGAAAATTATACGACTCGGCGATAAGCCTGCCCGGGCGGACCCCGCGGGTGCTGTAACCGTCCATGCAATATACGGCGATCTTCTTGGTCTTGATGATCTCATCGGTATCGCGGGCGCCGGCGTTCGTAACCACTCCCACGACTCCCTTTTCGGCCCAGCCGAGGCTGTTATTCGAGCCGATGAAGCCGCATTCGGGAATCCCTGCGGCGTCAATGACGGCCACGTCCCCGGGCTTCGCCGCATCGAGCCACGCATCGGGCGCCCTTTTGTATTGCTCAGATTTGAATTTCTTAAAGCCGTCCAGGTCCGCAAACGAGTTCTGCCCGACCCTCACGTCGGTCGGGACGTGCCGGACGGTGATTGCGAACCCGACTATTCTGTGAGAAAAATTCTCGACGTCGCGCCACAGGGGGCGGATTTCTTTTTTCATCAGGCCGATATCCTGCAGCCCGATCAGGTCCATACCGTCAAGAACATCCGTGACTCGCAGATCTTTGTACAACGAAAGGATTTCCTTGCGGGCCTCTTTGCTGTCGTCAAAGCTCTTGTTCATCAGCAGCCTGACGCCCTGCGGTGTAGTTAGTGTTTGCGTCTTTGGGGACTCCTTTGCATCCGTGCCGAAAATGGCCGACATTGAAACGACCACAATCAGAAGGGCGGAGTTGAGGTTTCCTGATTTGCGCTCGGTTAAGCTGTGCATAAAGGCCTCCTTGTTAAATGTCCAAAGATTTCAAGTGTTTTCAACTTGTACAAGAAGCTAAACCAAAGTGGCCGGAATGCAAGTCCTTTTCGGGAGGGGGAATTGGGTTTGATTGGCCCTTCGACTTTGCTCAGGGTCGAGCAGAGCTCGAGTTTTGGGCTGGGATTGGCCCTTCGACTTCGCTCAGGGTCGAGCAGAGCTCGAGTTTTGGGTTTGTTTGGGTTTGTTTTGGATAATGTTCGTTGCTCATTGTTCGTTGTTCTTTGGCATAAGCCTTTGTTCGTGCTGTACTTATGTTTATATTGCCCATTTTGACATTGGCTTTGTTTTGCGCAATGATGCTGGATTCCGCCTTCGGCGGACAAGCCTGGATGGTTGATGTTGGATGGTTTTGGCCCGGTTCGGGGGTGCTCTCGATATTTACTATTGATGATTGATTATTGATTATTGGCTCCTGATGGATGGGGATTCCGGCGTGGGGGGGGTTGCAGTTCGGTGGGTTCGGCGTTGCCGGATCAGCGGCGTTGGCGGCGCTGGGGTGTTCGAGGGTTTTGAGGAGGTGGAGTCTTTGGAGTTCGAGGGTTGTTTTGTATAGGCTGTGCTCTATTCTTCTTTCGTACATCAGGAGGCGGTCGAGGACTCTTGCGTTCGAGAAGTCCTTTATGGCTATTCGGCCGAGGGTTAGATCGGGGGACGGGTCGGACGTTTCGGGCTGGGGGTTGCCTAAACCTTTTAGGCCGAAGGATTTGGCGAGATTCGCAAGTGGGTCGGAGGTGATTTTTTCGTACATTGCGTCGATTGCCTGGTTTTGGATCAGGTCGGCTCGTTTTAGGCGCCATGAGAGGCTTACTATGCGGTCGGCCAGGATTGATTCCATTGGGCTTAGGGGGTCGAGTTCGGCGAGGAGGGCATCGCGGTGGAGGTCGAAATCGGCCTGGCTTTCGGTGGTGATTACGTCGTGGCGGGCGGACAGGCCGTGCTTGAGGGCGTTTTGCGAGACGACGGCCTTGCCTTGAGGAGTTTGGGGGCCGGTGGATTTCTGGGCGTTTAGGCGGTTTGCGAGGATTTGGGGTTCGGTTGACATGAGGAGTTCCTCCTAATTGATTATTGATTATTGATAATTGGTTCCGCCGCGGGCGGATCTGTGACTCCGCTTTGCTTCGACTTCGATATCCTTACTCAGTTTCTATTAGTTAGATGGGTATTATATCCTATTACAAGTTAGATGTCAAGTGAATTATTATTTTTTAGCCACAGAGGGGCACAGAGAACACAGAGAAGAAGAAATTCGAAATACGAAGCACGGAATCCGAAACAAGTTCAAAATGCGAATGTTCGAATGGCCGAAACGAAAAGGAATCGCGGATTGCGCGGATTCCCGCGGATTAAGACGACCACGAAGACTCGAAGACACGAAGGCAAAAAGAAAGCGGACACGGATTGACACAGATTAACGCGGATTTAGGGCAGAGAGAGAATGAGTAGATGGGTGGATGAGAGAATGCGGCTCCCCAAGGGACAGGGATGAGGGAGGCTCGGGACAGGTTAGGACGGATTAAAGGAAAAAAGCTGAAAGGTTTGTGTCAATTCTTAGGGTTTCCCCTCCGACTCTGCGTGCTCGCGGGCGAGACAGAAAATGGCTCCTGCCCCCTTTTCCTCCGCGAAAAATGCACCGGACAGCTTTAATGCTCCCCTTTAATTCTCCCTCAAGAATAATTCTTTACGGCCATCATATCTGATTACAGTAATTCTATCCTTTGAATCGGATATCTCCATTGTTGTGTAAGGAAAACGCCCTGCCTGTGATGATGTAAGACGACAAACATTCATTCTGCGACCGGCATCATAAACTGCATATGAAAATTCGTGTGGATAATCTTTCGGATACCCAAAAAGATAGCCACCAGCCCATATTCCCTGATCGGACGACCACGTTATAGCGACAATTCCTTTTTTCGGAAACTCTATCTTATCTTGTGTCTGCTCGTTAAGATATACTTGTCCTGTTAGAAAAGGATCCGACTTAGGGCACGAACATGAAGATATCATGCTCAATATAATCATTGCCATCATATTAAGTATAATTGTGTACGGTTTCATACATTACCACTTTCTTAAGATTTGAGAGTGCGAGATCTCACCCGCGTGTGCAACAAGTTGCACACCCTACAACTACGACTGCTAATTCAGGACGGCATCTGTAAGGTTTAGGGTATCAGGGTTTGGTGTGTTTGTCAGGTATTTTTTGGGAGAAAATAGCGAGGGGGGCGAATGTTGTGTTGAGGCCGCTACGCGGCAATTGTTCAAACAGATGCCTCGGCCCTTCGACGATGCTCAGGGCAGGCTGCGCTCGGCATGACAGGGGGCGGGGGGATTATGTGGGTCGGAAGTGCCCCCCCGGCACAGGGCCGGGGGCTAATCGGGTGTGGGGGCGGTATTGGTATTTGGATGTTATTGGTGGGCAGTGCTGCATGGGCTGAAGCCCATCCTACGGGCTACGGGCTCTAGTTTTGAATCTGGCTTTGGAGGCTGGGTGATGAAAAAGAGATTCTTCGTTGCACTCAGAATGACGAAAAGGGTGGATTCCTGCCTTCGCAGGAATGACTGATCAGTAGGCTGCATGGGGTGAAGCCCATCCTACGGGCTGCCCGTTTCTCCGACCATTGTAACAACTCTCTTGTTTATCTCCAGCACATTGAGCCTTATAATGCTGGTGAAGAATAGGACTATGGACCAGGAGAAGATATATGAATCGAACTGAGCAGTGATTTCCTATTGGTTAGGCAAGTCGTAGTTGGATTTGAGGAAAGAGGCGGCCACATGGACAGATATGTAGAGGTCTTTGCTGCAAGCGATATTACTTTTGCCTATTTGCTGAAAGCAAACCTTGAAAATGTAGGAATCCCTGTTCAAATCGAAAATGAGAATCTGCTATGTGCTTATCCCTTGACGGCATGGTTCCGCGTGAATGTGCTCGTTCCGGCTGCCCATGTAGAGCAAGCCAAGCGGATTATTGAAGAGATTCAACAGTCTTCACAGAATGGCCTGGATGACGATGAGCAAGAACAGTGACAAAGAAACTAAAGACTTCGGCTGACCCATGATGTCAGGCATTAGTCATAGGAGAAACACAATGCACTATCTATTCTTTCTGTTGCCATTATCGATTCTGCTTTTGTGCACATCAAACAGCACCTGGTCTCCGTTTCAATCCGATCAAGTAAAAGAGATATGTTCGCACATGACCGCAAAGGAAAGAAGAAGAACCGTCAGGCGAGGAGCTGTTTGTGGCCTTATTCTGGGTGGGTTCCTTGGAGCTATCGGATTCGTTGGGATGCCAATTGGCAAATGGCTTTTCGATTCATTTCTAACTGGTGTGATAATCACTCTGCCACTGGCATTGATTCTCATGGGTATCTCATTTTGGAAATTGAAGCCGCTGATAGATCAATCTGAAAAAGATTTCCTTGCATCAACACAATGGTCGAAGGAGCAGGGGCTTACTTGGGACAAAATCGTATTGCGCAGGTCTTGAACAATAGAGCAAAACCGGTCTGGGGCAATCAGCTCGTTCGGGGCGTTGGCGGTCAGGTAATCGTCCGGCGCAGCAACGGTATGTTTATTATCAGCGAGGCGATGAGATACGTGACGATAAATGCGACGAGCGGGCCGACTGTCATAGTGAACAGGAAACCGCCTTCTGCCGATTTGTCACTGAACCTGTATCGCATATATGCAAGCACCAGAGGATGCAGGACATAGATGCCCAACGTTGTCGAGGCCATCCATTCGAGGGCGGTCCTGGGTATTCCCCGCAGGCCCCCTGTCCGCTGGTCGATAATATAAACGGCCCAAAAAATGCCTATTCCCATCACAACAACAGGGGGACTAAAGCTGTCGTAGAGAAATCCGGCCTTACCTTCGCTGAGCAGGTCAATGAAGGGGCCGGCAAGTACGACTATATAAGCCGCGCAAATTCCTATAGCGGCAACAAGATACTTGAGCGGGACCTTCCTGGGGTCGGCAAAGCGAATCTCGTAGCCGGCGATGAAGTAGGCTATGAAGGGGATGAACATTGTGAAAATCGTTCTCTTGTTGCCGAGGAAGATGTTGTTGATCGGCGAATAGACGGCCGCCAGAGCAAATATAATGAAGATCAGGAGGATTCTCTGCTGTGAAGTGGAGTGTCGCACGAAGATTCGAAGTATCGGCGTGACAAGATAAAGCCCGGGTATCATGCAGAGAAACCAGAGGTGATAATATGGGTCGGCCGTCAGGATCAGCGATGCGGCGCGCCCGGCGGTCATAAGCTCTTTATCAATCACCACCCTCATTGCAAGATAGAAAGCCGTCCAGAATACGAAAGGTACGGCGATTCTGTGCATACGCCTTTTGTAAAAGGCGACGGCTGATTCGTTCCTCGAGTCGTCGAGAAGCAGGCCGCCGCTGACCATTACGAAGATGGGAATTGAGCAGAGGCATATCAAATGGATCCATTTGCCGATCCACCATTGGGCGCCCAGCGGGGCCGCATCGTAGGTCGTCCAAATAGCGACGTGGCCGGTGACCACCGCGTAAATGGCGAGAATCCTCAGTATGTTGATATATTGAATACTTCTGGATTTCTCGCGCACCAAAACCGACTCCTATGGGCAAATCGTTAATGAGTTCTGCAACAGTGACACGCCAAGATTTTAGTTTTGTCGGGCGGCAATGCAAGCACAAATACGCCCGGCCATCTGCCTGTGAACGAGAAACTGCGCGGTATCCCCCCTCAGATTCCGCTGACGCGGCAGCTTGTTGCCTCGACCTGTTTCCCGTCGGGCAGGCTGTAGGGTTTGTCGCCGAAGTTGACCGTGACGGTCACGCCGTTGGAGAACCTGGTCTGCTGGACGTCTCTGTCGGCGGTGAGGAAGCGATGGTCGGCCATCTCGGCGTAGCCGACCGCGCGGGCGACTGCGCATATATCCTTGTAGCTCCTGGCGAAGCGGTCTTTGTTCTGGCTCCAATACTGCCGATTGAACATAAACATCGGCGGCGTGCCGTAGAGGATATTGAAAAGGTCCCGCTTGCTCCATATCGCAGGCAGCTTATTGTTGTAGTCGCCCCAGTACCACTGCGCGATGACGCAATCGTGATAGACAAGCTCCCAGAGCGGCAGCCGATATTTGTGCCCCACCTGGAACTTGGCAACCCGCTCCGGGACCTCGTCCCAGATTCTGCTCATATCCCGCCCGGAGTCGGGGACGCGGTATGGGCCGAGGCTGAGCATCCCCTCGAAGTAGTGAACGAAGGGCACTGCGGCGTCGTGGCCCGTTTCACTGCCCGTGACCAACTTCATATCCTCGGACATATACCGCAGCAGCTCCATTTTGCAGTGCCGGCTGTCACTCCGCGTCATCGGGTGCTCCGGACTATAACATTCGCGCCAGGGCGACGCCGTCGTCGTATCGATGAATCGGCAGCGATAGGGATGAGTCTTCAATTCCTCGGGCACGCGCTGCTTTGCGAAATTGATCGCCTGCTTATCGCACAGCACGCCGCAAGGATACATCTGGCCGTCCTTGCCCCTGACCTGCCAGCCCTTGCACCAGTCGCCCGTGGCGTCGAGCATAATGTCCTTCGGCCAGGCCGCCTGCGTCCAGTCGGGATGCGACCCCCGGAGCTTCTCTCTGACGATATTTGGATCCATCAGGTCCTGATAGATGTCATACCTGCTCGTCAGGACCCCATCTATTTCGTTCATCGCCTTGATCACCTCCGGCGACGCGCGATTGCTCCAGAGTATCCGGTCAATCCCGGCGGACTTCATTTCCCGGACAATGGCAAGAGCATCGTTCTCCCAGCACCATAGGTTCACCGCCCCAATCAGCAAATCGACGTTCGGATTCTCCTGACGTTTTTGGTCCAGCGTCTTGAGCCTGCCAATCTGCTGTGCGTACTGGCGATAACGCTTGCACATCGCAACGTGCCCGCCCTTGTCGAAGAAAACGTACCGCAACTTTCTTGTGTAGCCGAAATCCCCCTTCTGCGACTCCCACCTCGGCGCAACGCACAGCCTGCCTTCAAGCCGGTTAATCTGAATCAACGCATCGTCCGGCGTTTCGATAATGACCGTATGTCCTGCCTCGCCGTCGGTGACTCCCCAGAAGGCCATACATATCCCATGCCCGCCATAAGCGACGAGCCACATCGGCTCGATTGACTCATCGTCCGCCGGATACGAAATCCCCTCGTTCATCGGGACCACAAGATACGCGCCGCTTTCCGAGACGAAAGGATAGGGATACCCCAGCGTTCCCTTGAGGTTGCCTCTGCCTGAAATCGCCACCGTGAATTCCGGCTTGTCTCCATCTATGCGAATCTCCGTTTTGATATCCAGACCCAGGCCCGGATGGCGGCACGCCAGGTCTATCCCGCCGTCAATGCGCTTCGGTTCGATGACCTTGACATTGTCCGTCGATTTCTGCCGCCACGTCTGTCCCGTGCGCTTGTCTGTTACGGACAGCGCACCATCGGCGGCATTGAGCGTCACGGCAATCGTCGCGTTGCATATAGTAAGCTCCTGTTGATCCACGGCCTGCGACTCAGCCTCGCACCGGCAACACAAAAATAATCCAGCCAACAAGACAATTGCTCTTCTATACCCTGCTCTGCTCCGGCAAGTCCGTGTCATTTGGCCCATCCTTCCTCAATTCGTCTGTTTTGATTTAGAGCCTCTAACAGAATGAGGCGGTAATTGTGTCGAAGGCTCTGGATTCCCGCTTTCGCGGGAATGACAGAGAGGACGTTCTCTTTTTGTTACAGGCCCTTACTTCTCCGAGCTCTCGCGGCGAAGCTCATTGGCCTGCCTGGCTTTTTCAATCATTTCCGTGATGGAAACGGCAACCCCGCTTTTAGCCTTGGATTCATCCGCGCCCGACATAAAGGCAAACATCTCTATCGTTTCTTCCGTCGGCACGGGCGGTTTGCCGGTCTTGAAGGATTTGACGATCTCGTCGATCAAAGGCCCATACCCGGCGTACTCACTGGCGGACGCTATCGCCTTGTTGCCGAAGACCGTGGCGCCGTAGTCGCTCTTGCCTTTTCGCAGCCCCCTGAAGGTGCCGATTCTTCCGCCTTCCCATACGCCCACGACCAATTCGAAGTCCGCGGTCTGCGTGCGACTGACCGTCCGGCAGCCCGGCCCCATAATCGTAAAGAGCATCTCCACCCCGTGCACGCCGTACCAGTAGAGGTCCGGGTGATGCTCTTCGAGCGAGCAGGGGCCGTAAGCATCGCAGCCAAGCACTCCGCCGATATTCGGATCGCCTCTTGCGTCGATGACGCCGGGGCTGAATCGCAAAGACGAGCTCGACCAGCACGGGACATTATTCTCTTTGGCCAGACGGAATATCTCAATCACGTCCGCCAGACTGCCCGCCATAGGCTTGTCGATGAATAGGGGTTTGCCGGCCTTGATTACGGGTATTGCCTGCTTTAGATGGGGCCGACCGTCAAGGCTCTCTAACAGCACTCCATCCACCTTTTTGCACAGCTCTTCGATGCTATCGACTATCTCGACGCCGTATTTGTCGCGCAGCTCTTCGGTGTACCCCTTGACACGATTACGCGATGAATCGATATCCGGCGAGCCGCCCGGATACCCCGCGACGACCTTGCAGCCGTAGTTTTTGGCCGGGTTGTTGATAGCTTGTGTAAAGGCGGTGACGTGCGAGGTGTCAAGCCCGATTATACCGATACGAAAGACCTTTTGTTCCGCCGCCCCGCTTAACGGCGCCGCCAGAAACGCAACCGCCAAAACTGCCCATAGACTATTCAATCGCATAATTGGACCTCCTATCAGAAGAAGTTTCAAAGGCTTCTGCAAAATTGCAGGTTAGGCCTATATTGTTGAAGAAAATCTCTTTTATGATTTTCTTCAATAATTACGTAAGCGATTATGAAACAATACATTACCGTTGAAAAGAAAAAATCAACAAACGATTTTTTCTTTTCTAAGTAGGCCTAACCTGCAATTTTGCAGAAGCCTTAAGAAGTTTCAGGTTTTGCGCGTCGCCCGCTCGGGGCGGTCGTACCGCGGAATTTTCAAAAGCTCGCCCTTCCTAAGAGCCGACTGGTGCGCAACTATGCCCGGCACGGTATATGCCAGCGACTCGTAAACGTCTGTGGCGGGCCGGCGGTCGTGGACGAGGGCATCGACGAACTCGTGCGTCAGGAAGGTGTGCGAGCCTTCGTGCCCGCTGTTATGGCGCAGCGGCTCAGGCAGCATATCCGTCTTCCACCACTCGACCTGCTTGTAATTCTCGAAGTTCGGCGCCTTGCGCTCGAACCCGGCGTCGTCTTTTTCCATCTGCTCGCCGCTGCGGATAATAACGGGGCCTACGCCGTTGGGGTGACTTGCATAAAAGCTCATCTTATCGCCAATCCACTGCGCCCGCTCGCAGCCTTGATGCGCGCCTTTCCACCAGATATTTACGCGGAACGCGTTGCCGCGGTCCGTTCTGAACATCGCCGACTCATTCCAGAACGGATTGCCATAGGCATTATCCTTCAATACGGGGTCATCGTCACCCCAGCCGTGGCAGACTACTTCGGTAAGTCGCTCGCCGGTGACGCCGACAAGCTGGCTGGTACAGTGCGTCGGGTAGTGCATCGGCGCAACGCCGTACCGCCACGTCCGCTTGCCGTCCCAGTAATAAAGCGATTCCAGGCCGGGATGCTGATATTCCGCCTCGCAATAGTACAGCGACCCGAACTTGCCCTGCTCGTAGAACTGTCTCGCCGAAATTGTGGACTGCTGATAGTGCCCCGTCTCGGCCATCATATACGTCAGCCCGTACTTCTTGACCGTCTCAGCCAGCAGGTCCGCCTGCTCGATCGTGCCCCACGCCGCGGGAACCGCCGAGATCACGTGCTTTCCGTTCTTCATCGCCTCGACTGTGTGCTGGACGTGGAGCGGCCCGTCGGTGAAAATGGCCACTGCGTCAATGTCCTTGGCGAGCACAAGCTCTTCGAGCGAATTGTACGCCTTTGGACAATTATAGACCTGCATCAGTCCCTTGCGCCTGTCCTCGCGCAGGTCGCTCACCGCGGCAACAACGCAGTCCGGGTGCTCGTGCCATTGAAACGATGTGCCGAACCCGCCGCCGACCACGCCAATCCGCACCTTCTTCGGGGCGGTGTTGACGGCCAGCGCGCCCTGCGGGACCAACATCGCCCCCGCAAGGGCGCCTCCGCTTCGCTTGAGAAAGTCACGCCGTGAATAATCCCCTTTTGATTCCTTCGTTCTATGCGCCATAATCACGTTCCTTACTATTGTCCCATTACTCATCAGGTGAGGTATGTCATTCTGAGCGCAGCGAAGAATCTCCCGTTTTCCCAGGCCAGACCCCTTCGGCAAGCTCAGGGCAGGCTCTTCGCTGCGCTCAGGGTGACAGTTTTGAGATAATTTCTATGTCAATTCAGCTCCTTGATATAGATATTGGCAAACTGCACCGGGTCGCCGTGATGCTGCAGCGCAATAGGACCCATTTGCGGCATATCCGGCAGCTTCGCCTCTTTGATAACTGTCTTGCCGTTGAGCACAACCGTCACCGTATCGCCGACCGCCGTGATCTCGAATCGGTTCCATTGGCCGACCGGATTATCTGCATTGAGCATCGGCGTCGCGGCCCGTCGCACCTCCGCGGGCATATTCTTGTCCGTGCGGTATCCCCATATCTCGCCCGACCCGACCGGCCAGTTCCAGATATTGATCTGGCTCTTGGATGATCCCCGCAGGTAAATTCCGCTGTCGCCGGCGTACTTTATCGTAGCGGTCCGCGGCTTGCCGTCCGCATCGGCCGCCTCGCTGCCGTCCGGCAGGATTACCGGCACGTCTCTGCTCTCTCGCTCGCCCGGCAGGCGCCAGTCAACTATGAGCGTGAAGTTGCCGAATTCTCTTTCCGTCCAGAGACTCTTGTCACCCTCCGCCTCGCTCTTGCCGTCGTAGTCCAATACCCAATCCTTCGCCTGCCAGTGCCCCTCGTGGCCCGGCGCCATCTTCCAGCCCCGAAGGTCAAGCCCGTTGTAAAGAATGCGATAGCCTTCATCCTTCTTTGCAACCATCTCAGTGGGCGGATTGGAGCCTGGTAGCTGCTGAATCCGGATGTTGCGGAAATGCGCCTCGCTGCCTTCCGACTCCAGACAGATATAACCCTTGCGCGGATTAGCCTCCGATGCGCGGGTAACTACCTTTCCGTTCACGGCCAGATCGATCTTCCCGTCGCGGCTTTCAAGCCGGTAATGGTTCCACTGGCCCGCAGGCTTGCACCGCCGTTCGCTCGGCAAAGACCGCATCCAGCCGCCGGGATGAGGCTTGTCCGGCTTCATCGTCGAGCCGTGAATGGCAAATACATCGCCGTGGCTGGTGTAGTTCTCCGTATTGCGCCCGTCAAGTATCTGCACTTCGATTGAGCGAGTGAAGGGCTGCCCCGGCGCGGTGATCGGGTCGGAGTGGATAAACAGACCCGCGTTGCCCCCCTCCTTGATATGCCGCCATTCCAATTCGAGGATGTAGTTCTCATACATCTTCTCGGTCCGCAGGACGCCGGTCGGAATACCGGTGCAGACGACCATTCCATCCTTTACCGTCCAGGTCTCCGGCGCGCAGTTGACATTCACCCACCCGTCCAGATTTTTGCCGTTGAACAGAGGCGTAAAACCATCCGCCGCACCGTGCAAGGCCCCTGCATCGCCGATGAAGATTGTGCACGCAATAACGATAAGAACGCCACGTCGCTTCATAATGACAACTCCTTCAGAAAGAATTATTCCTTGTTCTCAACAGACCGACACGATAATGCATCCGCATCTTACCCGGGCAGATCCCACGCTTTGAGCTCCTGCCCACAACTGCACATCTTCTGGTACCAGTTTATCGACGAGCCGCAGCGCGCGCAGGACCATTCTTCTTTCTGAGCCTCCAGCCACTTTTCGGCGCCGTGTCTCTTAATGTGCTCAAGATTCGCCTCTATCGTCCGGTGGTGGGGCCATTCGTCATTCATAAACGCGTACAGCTCCGTGCATGGGCATTCGCTGCACGAGCAGCATAAATCAATACCTTTCTCTCTGGCGCAAGTCCTGAACCGACATTTCTTCACCCATTCATCTATAAAGTCGCTCCGGCAGCCGCCGCAGTCCGGCGCCCCACACGCCCCGCAAAAAAGACCACACGCGCCATATTGCATCTCTTTCATCGTGTTATCCTTGTTTTTCACGCCGCTGCATCATCGACTACCCACGAGGTCCCCGAACGCACCAAGCAGGTCGTACTTATTCTGCCACGTAGTGTACATTATCCCGCGCGCGCCCGGCGTGCGGTCCAGGACCTCAAGCCATCCCTTAGGGTTCTCAAGCGTGTCGCCGTCGTAGTAAGCCCCCGCCACCGTCGCAAAGCCCAAGGACGAGAAAAACTTCAGACTCTCATTGCGCTTCTCGTAATACCAGCAAACGATGCCCAGGTCCTTTGGAACATAATTCCACGAGCCGCTGAAATCCCCATCAACAAGATAGTAGTCACCGTGGGCGTTGTGATTCGGATCGAGCATGTCCGACCACGTCCAGACCTCGGCCTTAGGGTTCACCCTGTGGATCATTGCGGCCTGCCTCGTGATGCAGTCGCCCAATATCTGCCCCATCGTCATTTTGCGGTCTTTGCAGGCCCGACAGGCCCCGCCCGCCCTTACCTCGTCCATACTCAGAAGGTACTTATCGGGGGCGAGGCGCTTGTGAATCAGCTCGACCTGTCTGCCCCAAATCTCATAGACCTTAGGCTCCGACATGCAAATCGTAACTTGTCCCTGGTTCACCCCCATCCCGTGATAGTAGCTCACCAGCAGCCGCTCGCCGTCTTTGATCCCGCCGCCCGGCAAAATGTTTATCAGCGGCCCTTCGTGGTCGAATCTAAAGTTGAGCGAGGGGTCCCGTATCTCGGCGAAATCCCTGCCCTCTTCATAAATGGTCCCCGTCTTCTCGCCCCTGACCGTTACCGGCGTCCCATCCCGCCGCAAGACGTTAAGCAGCCCTACCTCTTCGACGCTAAGATCATCCACCCAAAACCGGCCCGACTTCCCGCCCCAGGCGCCGAGATAGATTCTGACCATCTCGTAATCGAGGCTGTTGAAACCCATAATCACTTTGCGCCAGTCCGAGGTGGACGGGACTGCCGGGTCCCACGGCGCCAGGCTCCGCCCGTCCGCCGTCAGCACCTGCACCCGGAATGCCCCGCCCGGCTCGAGCGAGTCCGTCTTCACCCAGCAGCTTATTCTGTAGCAGCGGTGCGGCCGGACCTTGATCTCCTGCATCACCCGTGCGTGCCCATACTCATATTTGCCGAAGTTCTCGAACCGCAGCGACGCCCGGCCGCCCTTGAAAACATCCTTATCTATGAACGAGACCTCGCCCGGCCTGTCGTGAAATGTGTATCCCGCCACCAGGTTTCCTTCGTGTTCCTCAAAGCCCCCATTTGCAACCGCCACGGATGGGTCCGCGACCGGATGAGCTTTGCCACTCTCGACCACGAACAGCGCATCGATAACGGGAATCCCCGCCGCAAGGTTCTTATCGTAAGAGAGGATAGACCCTCCGTATCCCGCTGAGAAGATCAGGGGGATAATCTCGACACCGTTATCTTTGCAGATTTGCTTGACCTGATCGAGCCTGACAAAGTAATCACCCGGCTGCTTGTCAAGCCTGTCGATCCCCGCCGCAAGCACCAGCCCATTTAGGCCGTGCTTCGATGCGGTCTTGACTATCCCCTCAATGTCGGCCACGTCGCTGTCCGCCCGCAGAGACCTCGAGACATAAACCCAGCGATACGGATAGTCTTTGGCCCGGCACAGCGCAGCCGGCAGAGACAGTAGAAATGTCAGCATCAGCAATTGCTTTATTGCGGCCATTTACGGCTCCTTTTCTTAACCAAGTGTCGATCAATATGATACCCAAGCGGCCCGACGGATGCCAACATCTTTTACGACCTTGCACGCGGCGGTTGCCCATCGGATTTTGCGCTTGACTTGGACATAAGAATCCGGCAAGACTTAACCTTTGAAATCGGCAGGGTTTTGGCTCTGCCTCCGTCAACAGAATCGTGATTCTTGAGTTTCTAAGCAGAAGAAGGGAGATATGGCAATGTCTATAGACCGCCGCAGTTTTCTAAAAGGCTCCGTAGCAGCCGGCCTGGCGCTGAGTTTTCCAAACGTCATAACCGCCGCCCGCGTCAAGACCTACCGCACCGCCCTTATCGGCTCCGGGTGGTGGGGAATGAACATTACCGGCGAGGCCATTGCATCCGGCCGCTGCAAAATCGTCGCAATGTGCGACGTTGACCGCCACCAGCTCGAGCCCGCCGTCGAAAAGGTACAAAAGCTCACCGCCGAGGCGCCCAAAAAGTACGGCGACTACCGCGAGCTGCTCGAAAAGGAAAAACCGGATATCGCCATCGTCGCCACGCCCGACCACTGGCATCCGCTCTGTATGATAGCCGCCGTCAAAGCCGGCGCACACGTCTATGTCGAAAAGCCCATCAGCCATACGATTATGGAGGGCCGGGCAATGGTCAACGCCGCACGCGCCGCCGACCGCGTCGTGCAGGTCGGCACCCACCGCCGAGTATCGCCACACAATGTCTCCGGCAGGAAGTTCCTCAGAGAAGGAAACGCCGGGAAGATCGGCGCGGTTCGCGCCTTTGTTCTGTACGGCGGCGGGCCGGAAGCGCCAATGAAGAACACCGAGCCTCCCGAAGGGCTGGACTGGGATATGTGGTGCGGCCCGGCCCCGATGCGGCCATTCAACGGCGACACCAAAAACCCCTGGAGCGGCGGCATCCACCCCCGCGGATTCCGCCAGTACCTCGATTACGCCAACGGAACGCTCGGCGACTGGGGAGTCCACTGGATGGACCAGATACTCTGGGTAATGGAAGAAAAATGGCCAAAGACGGTGTACTCGACGGGCGGCCGACCGATTAAAGGCCCGCCCATCCTCACTGAAACGGAGCAAACCACCGACGCGCCCGACCACCAGATCGCAACATACGAGTTTGAGGGCTTCACCGCCCATTGGGAGCACCGCCAGTTCGCAGGCAATCCGGCGGAGAAGGCAGAAAACGTCGGCTGCTATTTCTACGGCACTAAAGGCACGTTCCACATGGGCTGGCAGACCGGCTGGACCTTCTACCCCCTCGGCAAAGGCGAAAAGGAAATCCACGAAGCCCCCCGGCTGAATGAG